>Ga0209723_1000616_pt1 | contig 64543 bp, 51 predicted proteins | sample BiotimSIPDNA_2_FD_185750 | JGI IMG/M metagenome (GOLD analysis project Ga0209723, IMG submission 185750) | Anaerobic biogas reactor microbial communites from Washington, USA - Biogas_R2 time_0 SIP DNA (SPAdes) (version 2) | ecosystem: Engineered > Bioreactor > Anaerobic > Unclassified | place... | reverse complement strand
GTCGAATTCTTGCAATGTACGGGGATAATCAACTCCACCCACAGGTAACTCGCTTCTTTTGTCCATAACCTAAATATAATTTAGGTGTATTTAAGTGGATACCCCACTAGGATAATTTAACAAAACAGTATGAAGTGACTGTGGAGGGAAGGTACATTGATGTCTGAATAACGCCAAATAAAGGAGCTGGTATATACCTGTATAGATTTTAGATTCTGGAACAGGAATGTATGAGCATGTAAAAGAATTTGCAAGACAGGGATGAAAGAGAGTCAAAAATTCAGAAAAGTAAGTTTAGCCCCGTGTTTTTCATTCAGATTAAAAACAATACAAGAGTTAGCAGTTATTCATGTTTTGGCAGTGTATTTAAAGCAGTCTACCAGATGATCATTTACCATTCCGATTGCCTGCATGTAGGCATAACAGATAACACTTCCGCAGAAAGAAAACCCCCGTTTTTTGAGATCCGTGCTCATTGCATCAGATTGTGCTGTTCGTACAGGAAGATCAGACCATTCTTTTGGCGGGATAGCGGGATAAACTGTTTTAAAATCAGTAAAACGCCAGATGTATTTGTCAAAACTACCGAACTCTTTCCTGATTTCAATAAATCGGTTTGCATTATTGATGGCTGCATTAATCTTAAGACGGTTTCTTATTATTCCCGGGTCATTAATCAACCGTTCCCGGTCGTCTGACCCATACGATGCAACAATATCCCAGTTCCATTGTGAAAATGCTTTTGCAAAATTTTTCCGTTTTTTCAAGATCGTAATCCATGATAATCCAGCCTGAAATCCTTCAAGAACAAGAAGCTCAAAAAGCTTTTTGTCATCATGAAGAGGTACTCCCCATTCATTGTCATGATATTCAATATAAAGAGGATCAGTCTGGGCCCATGCACATCGATTTATCTTTTTCAAGTAAAGCCTCCGCTATCCTGAAATCTGATGGCGTTGTTATTTTAAAATTAAGGGGATCTCCCCAGGCAATTCCTACTTCAATACCGGTTCTCTCCATCAACATGGCTTCATCTGTAGGAACATTATCCATTTTTGGTACTGCTTTAAAACCATCCAGTAACACGGATCTTCTGAAAAGCTGCGGTGTTCCAACCCGAACAACTTTAGATCTGTCGATTGTTGTTCCGGCTCTGTCTGCTTTGAACTCTTTTATTGTGTCGACTTCAGGTGTTACTGTAATAACACAATCAAATTCAGATCGTTTTTTAACCAGGTCATCAATGATAGTGTGGTTCACAAAAGGACGAGCTGCATCATGAACAAGAATCCATTGAGCTTTTGACTGGCATACTCCATTATACACAGAAACCCATCTGTAATCGCCACCTCTGATAACAGTGATTCGATTGTCATCGAACTGTTTGCGGGTTTTGTCAATCAGATCTTCCGGTACAACAAGAATTACCTTGTCGACTAAAGCAAAAGAAAGGAACTGTTTGAGAGACCATAACAGAATCGGTTTGCCATGAAGAGGAACAAATGCCTTGGGCATTGAAAAACCAAGGCGTGTTCCTGAACCCGCGGCAACAATTATCGCATCGATTTTTTCAGTCAAAATCAACTTTTCCGGCTGGAATGTTTTTCAACAAGCCCGTTTACTTTCATTGGAAGACCAAACAGTTTTATAAATCCGCTGGCATCCTTCTGGTCGTAAAGATCTGTGTCGGAAAATGATGCAAGGTCTTCAAGATATAACGATTTTGATGCTTTGGTACCGGCAGGAACAATATTTCCCTTGTATAATTTAAGTCTGACTGAGCCGGTTACATTTTTCTGGGTAACATCAACAAATGCATCAATCGCTTCTCTCAAAGGGCAAAACCATTGACCGTTGTATACAAGTTCGGCATACCGGATAGCAAGCGTCTCCTTGAAACGGGTAGTGTCTCTGTCAAGCACAAGCTCTTCGAGGAGTTTATGTGCTGCATAAAGAATAGTGCCACCCGGAGTCTCATAAACACCTCTGGATTTGATACCAACCAGACGGTTTTCAACCATGTCGGTTTGACCAATTGCGTGAATGCCTCCAATGCGGTTGAGTTCATCAAGAAAATCAACCGGACTCAGGTTTTTTCCGTTAAGTGAAACCGGAACACCTTTTTCAAATGTAATCTCTATATATTCAGCAGAATCGGGTGCCTTTTCAAGTGTATTGGAGATTGTAAATATGTCATCAGGAGCCTCATTTGAAGGGTCCTCCAGAACGCCCCCTTCATGACTGATATGCCAGATATTTCTGTCTTCAGAATAGATTCTTTTTTTCGACTGGCTGATCGGAATTGAATGTGCTTCAGCATAAGCGATACAGTCTTCTCTTGAGTGAAGAGTCCAGAGCGGATCTTTCCACGGTGAGATAATTTTTAGTGTCGGGTCGAGTGCCATAATCGACAATTCAAATCGTACCTGATCGTTGCCTTTTCCTGTAGCACCATGCGCTATTGCTGTTGCACCCTCTTTCTGTGCAATCTCTACTGCCCGTTTTGCTATGAGTGGACGGGCAAAGCTTGTACCAAGAAGATATCTGCCTTCATATACCGCACCTGCTTTAAGAGTAGGATAAATATAATCAGTAATGAATTCCGATGTGAGATTCTCTATGTAAAGTTTTGATGCACCGGTTTTCAGTGCCTTTTCTTCAAGACCTGTGAGTTCTTCTTTCTGACCCAGATCTGCACACAACGCTATAACTTCACAGTTATAGTTTTCTTTAAGCCATGGAATCATTACAGATGTATCCAGACCACCCGAATATAACAGAACAACTTTTTCCATACAAATTCCTTATGAGTAAAGATGTTTTAATGATTTCGTGAATATTGACACCGCTTTGTCGATTTCATTAAGCTTGACCGTAAGCGGAGGTATAAAACGGATCGTATTGTGGTTTGCTTTAATCAATATGAGACCGTTTTCTTTGCACAATGGAATAAGGGGCTGTGGGTCCTGAGTAAACCGGACACCCAGAAGTAAACCGCTGCCCCGGATGCTTTCTATTACAGGGTAAAGCGACTGAAGAGCAGAAAGCTTTTTTTTCAGGTAATTTCCTTTTTGTCTGACTTCTTTAAGAAATGCTTTTTCTTTAATTATTGAAAGCAACCGGGAACCAAGGGCACAGGATACGGGATTACCACCGAATGTAGTTCCGTGATCTCCTGGAGTGATAGAATCAGAAAACTCCTTTTTGCACAATACAGCTCCCAGAGGAAGCCCCCCGCCAAGCGGTTTTGCCAGTGTCATCATATCGGGGATGACTTTATGCTGCTGATAATTCCACAATGTTCCGGTTCTCCCCATTCCACATTGAATCTCATCAAAAACAAGAGCAATGGAATTTTCGGCAGTGTAATTTCTTAAAAATTTTAAAAAGGAAGTATCTGTACTGTTTATTCCACCTTCGCCCTGAAGAGGTTCAATAAAGACTGCTGCAAAAGAGTACTTTTTAAGAATCTGCTCAGTTGCTTCAATGTCATTTAACTTAACATAATGGAATCCATCAAGTATTGGAAGAAAACCCTGATGAAATTTTTCCTGGGCAGTAGCACTTAATGCTCCGTAGGTTCTTCCATGAAATCCATCATAAAAAGAGAGTACATGATATTTGTCTTCAGAGATGGAGATAGCTTTTTTTCGTGCAAACTTGATAGCTGCTTCATTGGCTTCTGTTCCGCTGTTACAGAAAAAGACCTTTTGTGCAAAACTGTTTTTAATCAGCTTTTCTGCAAGATCTATTTGAGGCTTGTTAAAATATAGATTCGAACTATGCAAAAGCAGTTCACCCTGTTCCTTTATTGTTTTTTTCAGAACCGGATGAGCATGGCCAAGTGCGTTTACAGCTATACCTGAGCCAAAATCAAGATATTTTTTATTGTCTGAATCGAAAAGGTATGAACCTTTTCCACTTATAAAAGGTGCATCTGTCCGTTTATAAGTGGGTACGAACAGATCATTATAATCTTTTTTTTTCATAAGATTTTCAAATCCTTTTTATTGATAAATAACTGTACCATTAGATTTTGATGTGGTAAGTTCATTACGCAGCGTTCCACTGTCTTTCCATCCGCAGATATGGACTCTTTTGACCCCTTTTTGAACTGCTTCAGATGCACTGCGTAATTTCGGAATCATGCCACCGGTAATATGACCCTGTTTTATCAGATCTTCTATTTCTGAAGTACGAATTTCTCTGCGTACATTATCATCAACAAGAACTCCAGGAACATCCGATACAAAAATAAGGTCGTCTGCTTTTAATGCCATGGCAAGTTCACTTGCAGCCAGATCAGCGTTTACATTATAAATAGAACCGGATTCATCACGCGATATTGGAGAGATGACCGGTACATATTTGTTACTATGGCACGTTTTGATCAGATCAGTATTAACACGCTCTATTTTGCCGACAAACCCGATATCCAGTCCTCTCATGAACATTCTTGATGCGGTAAACAGGTTTCCGTCAATACCGCTGAATCCAACAGCTCCAACCCCTTCAAGAAGCAGAGCATTTACAATACGTTTATTTACATCTCCCGAGAGTACCATCTGAACAATTTTTACCATTTCACTGTCTGTTACCCTCATTCCTTCAACAAAGGTAAATTCTTTATTGAGCAGATCCAGATGACGGGCAATATCTTTTCCACCTCCGTGTATAATAACTGGATTAGAATCGGGCAGAAGCTTATGAATACTCTGGCCCAGTTCCCGAAGCAACCCCTGGGCATCAACGGTCGCTCCTCCAATCTTAATACAAACCGTCTTCATATCTGGTTCTCCTCCCTTCCTTTTGAATGAAATAGATCTGAAGAATTATTGGACATGGTCTCAAAACTCTTTCTGGTACAACACGGGCTGAAACCATATAAGACATTAATTTATCTGAACAAGATAAAATAATATTTGAAAAACCCTTTTTTAAGTGGATCATGTGAATAAATCCTGCTGGCCGGAAATAATGTTGTCAAAACTCCGGGATGTGAGTTCAAGTATCGAATCGGCCACCGGTTTGATCTGAGACTCAATATAATGCTCATAATCAATAGCTGAGGACAATTTCTCGACAGGCTGCGGGCCATCAACAGTAATAACATAACGGATCAGATGAGGGGGACTGTCGAGTAGACGGGCTGCCTGAACATGCGGCGGAATATTAACTGTATACTCATCTATTCCTTTTCGAAGGCGCTTTTTGTAAACTAACATGTCGTTACAATTACCGTTTTTGACACGCTTTACGATATCTGTCAAATAATTATCAACTGCTTTACCTGTAAAAACGCGCATTATCAATTCATACTGAACTTCCTTGGCCAGATCGGTCCAGTCACTTCGTGCTGATTCCATACCCTTGAAGTATAGCCGGATATCTGTACCGTCAACGATACTTCCACAGTAATGCTTTTTGCTCCCCGTGGTTGTACCACGTACTGATGGCATAAGGAAGTGGCGAAAATGGTTCTCAAATTGAAGAAGCAGTGCAGAATTAACATCATATTGATCTTTCAACCATGATTTCAACCAATTCGTAACTTTGTCTGCAATCTCATTTCCAATAGCAGACGCCCTTTGTTCCATGCCGGGGCCAAGCAGCACAAAAAGAGAATCTGTATCACCGTAGATTACATTGTAGGGGGTCGAAGATGTAATATACCCGATCGTTTTCTTTAAAATAAACTGACCGGTTGATGTGATCGTTTTTGCAAGTACTGAAGAAAAAAAACGGCATCCCCTTGCTCCCAGAACACCATAAAAACTGTTCATCAGAATCTTTATTGCCTGTGAAAGATAAGGATTGTTATCCCTCTTTGCAGCTGCACGCGCTTCCATAAGCTCACCGATAATTCCGGGAAGAATACCGGTATCTGCGGCAAATGAAGGGCCACAAGGACCTTTAATACGGTTTTTCGATGGAGATATATACCCATAAGGGTCAATCATGAATGTAAGAATTAAAGAAGGATACAAACTTCTGAAATCAAGAACAAGCACATTTTCATATATTCCAGGAGTTGGTTCCAGAACAAATCCGCCAGGAAGCGGCTCTGAGTAATCTGCAACATCAATAATATCCGGTGCTACATATCCTGCTCTGTGGAGTTGTGGCAGATAAAGATAGTCAAAAGCTGCAATACTGCCACCCGCTCTGTCTAAAAGATGCCCTGATCTGCGCGATCTCTCAATCGCATTGGGGAGAATACCAGCTTTTTCAAAAATCTGTTTTGTCAGAACAGCGTCTTTGAGGTTATATGAAGCCAATGATAATTTATCATGCTCAAACAGACGATTGATTTCTTCAATTTTTTCTTTACCGGTCAATTCGATCTCTTTGGTTTCATTAAGCATGGAAGATGCTACAAAGTTCAGCGAATATTCTTCGAATGTTTTGTAGTAAGCCCTGAGCATAAGGGGTACATCCATGACAAGACGCCCCGGAATACGGCAGATCGTCTTGTTATTACGTGTTACAATTATGCGTGCTCCTTTTTCACGACCGATATCAAAAGGAACACAAAGAGCTTCACAACGAAGTTGAACCATTTTAAGGTCAAACTCTACAACATTCCAGCCTATCAGTATATCCGGATCTGCAATACGAATATATTCAAGTGACCGGGAAAGAAGTTCCGATTCATTTCTACAAAAACTTATTCCAGGTTTGTCTGGTTCGTTTCCTGTTATAAAGACCTGATTTTTTTCGCCACAAAATGCTACGCTGTACAGATGTCCATTTGAAGCATTCGTTTCGATATCCAGTGAAATAATAGAAAACGAAGGGGTCATTTCACAGCCGCGTATCTGGGGATCATAAAACAACGGTTTCCCATTCTTTTGTACCGCGTTACCAGTTACCCTGAAACCGCCTTTTACATACCTTTCCATCAGATATCTTTCAACCGGATGAATATCAGATTCATAAACTATCCTGTTTGCATTGCGCAGTTGTCTTGCACATTCCTGCATGGATGAATATGTCCTGAAATACAGACAATCGACATCTGTTCCATTCATCGATTTAAGAGGAAGCTGTTTTCTGGAAACTGCACTCCTGACAAGATCTGGCGGTGTATGTCTGGGAATGAAAAAAAGCGGCTGAAATTTGTCAATTATTATTTGTATAGGTGTGTGATTGTTCGTAATCGCATACAGAATAATCTGGAAATGATTTTTTATGTCCCGGTAATCGTAATTCAGCAGAAAACAGATTGTTTCAGATTGTTTGCTCATCAAATAAAAATAACATAAAGGCACATTATGCCAAAGTTATGAATTGGTTACTGTTGCCGATCAGAGATGATCTTACGAAATGTTACTTGTACAATATTACAAAATACAGTAAATTTTATTTAATCTGAAAGGAAAAAAGATCAGTTTTGATTAACGAAAACAGGTTTGAACAGTAGTACGTTTACTATGATAAAAGTGATTTCAACAGAAAAGATCCAGATTAAACTGTGGCTGGATGATATTGATGAAGGTGCACTAACGCAGGCTAAAAATCTTGCCAATCTTCCTTTCGCGTTTAAATGGATTGCAATTATGCCCGATGCTCATCAGGGGTTTGGTATGCCAATCGGTGCCGTCCTGGCAACAAAAGATACCATAATACCAAATGCTGTCGGTGTTGATATCGGTTGTGGTATGTGTGCTGTAAAAACATCACTGCGGGGTATTGAATATGAACTGCTAAAAAAAATACTCGGAAGTATCCGTAAATCTGTTCCTGTCGGTTTTAAACACCACAAAGAGAAAATGATCTGGAAAGGTTTTAATGATGCACCGGATTTACCTGTAATTCAGCAGGAATTGCACAGTGCACATTACCAGCTTGGTACTCTTGGTAGTGGAAACCATTTTATTGAGATTCAGAAAGGAACGGAAGGGATCATCTGGATAATGGTTCACTCCGGATCGCGAAATTTTGGTCTGAAAATAGCACATGATTTCCATAAAAAAGCAGTTGAAATGTGCTGTAAATGGCATTCAAAGATTCCCGACAAAGATCTGTCTTTTCTTCCCGCAGACAGAATAGAAGCCGGAATGTATCTTGATGCAATGAATTTTGCCATGCAATTTGCCCGTGAAAATCGTTTCAGAATTATCGAATCTGTAAAAAAAGCCTTTTCAGCTCATATACCTGAAATAACTTTTGATAAACCTGTCGACATTCATCATAATTATGCTGCTATAGAGAAACACTATGGGAGGGAAGTAATAGTTCATCGCAAGGGTGCAATATCAGCCAGAGAAGGACAGATTGGTCTGATTCCGGGATCCCAGGGGACAAGAAGTTACATTGTAAAAGGAAAAGGCAATCCACAGTCTTTTATGTCCTGTTCTCATGGTGCAGGACGGAAACTGGGTAGAAAGCAGGCTCAAAGAGAACTTGATCTCAAAGACCAGAAACAGACACTTGAGAAGCTCGGTATAATCCATGCTCTGAGAAATGTTCGTGATCTTGATGAAGCTCCGGGGGCTTATAAGGATATTTCTGTTGTGATGAAAAATCAGAGTGATCTTGTGGAAACTATTGAAGAGTTATCACCTGTTGCAGTTATTAAAGGATGAGGATACTGACTGCTATATTTAAACATTTGTTGTAAATAAGCATGTAATCAAATTATGGCATGACAAGGCAACCGGGTATGTGAATGTTGACAATATTATTTATTGTATATGTCATGACTTATGCCATTTTTAATAACTATTTCTGTAATCCGATCGAGATCACTATTATGAATCTCCAGTGCCATGCCACACTCTGATGAAATGTCACGAGGAACCGGAATTACTTTGCACGATATGTCATTCCTTTTACATAAACGTTGTGCCCTGATAGCATCACGGGTTGTCTTGAATAAAATAATATGTTTCATAAACTTCTCAGTGCACTTAAAAGGTAATCAAAATCATCCTTTGCATGGTAAACAGATAAAGCAAAACGAACTGTTCCTGATGGAAATGTACCAAGAGTTTTGTGTGCAAGCGGAGCGCAGTGAAGACCGGATCTGGTTTCTATCATGTATTTATCGTAAAGAATCTGTGCCATTTCACTGCAACTGTAATCACAATGATTAATTGAGAATACCGGTCCCTGATTGTTACTGTTTTTTGCTTTGAAAATGGTTAATTGCGGTATTGATGAAATATTGTCAAGGAGCTCAATGAAATCTTCATGCGTGTGTAAGGGAACCGGCCGGTTTTCCAATGCTCCAAGTAAACCTGTCAATCCAGCTACGTTGGGTGTACCAGCTTCATACTTGTCCGGTATGAAAGAAGGCATTTCAAAACTATCTGAATTACTTCCGGTACCCCCATAGATTAACGGTTCAATTTTGTCGGGATCTTTTATGTATATACCCCCAGTTCCTGTAGGTCCCAATAATCCTTTATGCCCGGTAAATGCAGCAAAATCAATATCCCAGTTATCCAGTTCAATATCGCAATGGCCGGCAGATTGAGCCAGGTCCAGAAGAACAGGTATCCTACCAGATGCAGCTTTAATTTTTTGAACCGGCTGTATGACTCCGTTAATATTACTTTGATGATTAATTATTATTAATCGGGTCGAAGATTTTAAAACCGAATCAATTTTTGAAGCATCTATTTTACCATCACTTCCATGTGGCAAATAATCAAAAGTAATATTTTTTTCTTTTGCAAGTTTTGACAGAGGACGCATGGTTGCATTATGTTCAAGAGGAGATGTCAATATATGACAATCATGAAGATCCATTCCGAAAAGAAGTGTGTTAAGTCCAACTGTGGCATTGAATGTGAAAAATATCTGGCTGGAATTTTTTGTGCCCAAAAATGACGCCAGCTTCTCACGGAGTGATTCAACATTGGCAGATGCTTCAAAAACCCTCGGATAGGCACTGCGGCCGTATGTTCCACCCTGCTTGTCAATATAATCCGACATATACAGGGAAACCTCTTTGGGTTTTGGAAAAGATGTAGCTGCGTTATCAAAATAATGGTTCATAATAATATATTTTAAATTAAATGGTTATATGACATGGTCTGATTATAATATTAAAATATAAATTTTACTGAATCGGATCACTCTTTTTTGATTCATTTCCCGCCTTTTGCTGGAATAAGTAATTTTTGTGCATGCGATATGAGTAGCGTAATAACCTTTTTGAAACCGTGTAATGTCACCGAAATGATTGCCCGAAAAAAACAAAAAGGCCTGTACTTTAAAAGGAAGTACAGGCTTGCATTTCTATCATTGCTGGCTGATTATTGATTTTAACTGTCGGATTTTGTTGTATCAGAGTCCTCAATTTTTTCTGCTTTAAGGTCCTGTAGATCAACGTCAAACTTGTTGATTACACTTTCATTAACAAGGAATACAGTTTTCTTGTCTTCCGTTTTTACCCGGTATTTGTTGGAATCAGTTTTGTTTCCAACAATGACTTTTTTGGACCCGCTGTTTAGTGATACTACAACCACATACTCTGGATTATTAAAACCGGCATCAGTATCGGAAATCGTATCATTCTCGAAATCTGTTGCTTTCAAATTAAAGAGAGAATTGATGATTTCTTCAACCTTTTCCTTTTTTGCAGGATGCTGTTCCGGAGCAGCCATATTCCATATGGTATCAGATTTTTCGAGTATTACAGGAGCAGCATCTTTTTTGGCGATAGAGATGCCTTTGGCACCACTTTTTTCAAATTTTATAATTGATTTGTCCCGCCAGCGTTTTAAATCCGTAAAAAATGAGTGCTTAATTGAACCACTGACCATATAGACCGAATTAGATCCAATCAAACGAACATAGTTGCTGTTCCAGTTAGGACCGCTTTTTCCAATCCGGAACTGTCCATGGGATTTTCTTGAATTATCCTGCACTTCAACAAGAATACCGCTGGAACTGTCAACTTCAAAGATTGTCTGTTTTTCAGGGTTGGTTGAAATAAGTTCATCTTTTTTCATGTTTACGATCTTTTCGAGCAGAGTTCTGACTGATGCACTGTCTGCCGGATACTCTTTTATGGAAGAACCAATATCTGAACCAGCCACGGAATCAGAAGATTCTTTTGAAATAACAGGCTCAAGTGTTTCATCACTGCTTTTAACATCTTTTCCCTGCATGACAAACCAGATATCACCTTTTCGTTTGAGTCGTATAGAATCGTTGTTATCTACAATTTGAACAGAAGAGATTGTATTTTCTGTCAGTTCAGGAAAAAAACGTTTTTCGCTTTCTGAAGGGGCTTTGTTGCTTAATTTATTTCCGATAACAATCGCGAGAATCGATATTATCAATGCACAAACAATATAGAGGAGTTTTTTCCCGTTCATTTGCTTTTGTCCTCCGTTTTAGTTGCAGGTGTAACAGTAACAGGTTCTCTGCGTTTCAAGAAAATCACAAATCCGATAATTATTACAAGTAATGGCATTACCGCAATATTGACCAGACGGATAATATTCGGTTTTGAGGAACCTTCCTTTAAAAGATCTGTTTCAATTGTGCGGTCCTTAATTGCCCGGGTACGAATCGAAATCAGATTGTCGTCAAGAGTAAGCCAGTCAACAGTGTTTACAAGCATCATGACATTCTCCTGTGTTGCATTTTGACCACCAGCAAAATCTGCATCACCAAAAACTACAAGGTGTCCATTGCTGGTTTCAGCTATAATATCTGAATCATCAGCTTTCGCCTGGAGATTTATCTGGCTTATTGTATCATTCTCAGATGCCTTTGAAGGTGCACCTTTTTCTTTGTAAAAACTGTTGAATTTACCTGTAAGATGTGCTGCCACGGTATACTGTTTAAGGTCGCTTTCTTCAGGTGGAGCCCACTTTTGTTGTGGATTGAGATTAAATTGGTCACTTATAAGCCAGCTTTTCTGACTTGAATGAACCAGGGGGGTTGCTATAACTGATCCATTATCCGTATCTGATACAGCATTTTCGGATGTATCAACAAGAAATGTCAAAGAATGGACCCAGGGGAAAATTGCTCCACTGAGAGCTGAAACCGCTGGATTGTTACTATTAAAACCGTCCTGTCCTATTCTGACAAAAAATGGGTAGGGGACAGGTACATTCATTTGAAACGGGCCATATTTCTGAGGTACTGCGACCTGGCCGCATGAAGCATCAAGGATCATGTCTTTTTCAACTCTTACACCATAATGTTCAAGCATTTCAAGAACTTTGGAATCCAGGGGCTTTGCATTCAGTCCGTATTGAAAATCAACCTTTACAGCGTCTGCAAGAACAATTAAATTGCCACCACGCATGAAATACTGGTCGATTTCAAATGCACCCTGCTCTGTAATATTATCCAGTCCTGGAACAATAAGTGTCTTTATTGTACTGTCAATAGGAGTTCCTTTCGATATATCAACAGTAGATACCTCATAATTCATACGAAGATTCTCGTATAAGTTTTTGAACATATCTTCTGTTGTTTCCGGCAGGTTTTGCATCTGCATACGCATTTGTGGTGGAATCGGTGGTACTGTATCTATTTTGACAATACCAACTTTGGGTGTGGTTTTTCGGGAAGCCTTCATAATAGCCATGGTAAGATCATATTCCAGATTCTGCAGATTCTGAACAACCGGAATAGTTTCTTTCTTGTCTTCAAAAAGTATGGCTATTCCAAGAAACCCGTTAACTACCTGTGCCTTATCCTTTTCTATTGTCTGCATCTGAACTTCCGGAATACCAAGAGAACGTGCCATCTCTTTAGCATCTTCATCTGTTGAGGGATCTTCCCAGGATATTTGAAGTTTTTTCCCGCCGTATGCCCGGTATTCTGATAGTACATCCTTTACGTCTGTTACAGTTTTTCTGATATGAGGCGGCAGATCTTTTGAAAAGTACACCTTGACTGTAATAATATCATCAAGTCCTTTAAGTACCTTTTTCGTCGCATTAGAAATACTGTATTCTTTGCCTTCAGTCATATCGATCCGTTTGAACCAGCGGGTCCCCAGGTAATTCACAACTCCCACCAGTCCCAGGACCGCCAGAATGTAAATTATAAGCTCTGTACGATTTTTAATTTTTTTTGCTTCCATTTTCAATTCCATTCCAGAATAGGTTTATTCCCATTTCCTGCTTCCGAGTGATTGTATATTGAGAAAAAGAAAAAATCCAACAACCGAGATATAATAAAGTATATCTCTGCTGTCTATAACTCCCCGTTCAATGCTTTCAAAATGATTACCAAGGCCAAGATAGGTTAAAGCAGGTACCATCCACGACGGAGCCGCCATAGTTACAAATGGACTACCAATAATAAAAATCAGGAATGTAACTACAACACCTACGATAAATGCAATAATCTGGTTTTCTGTGTATGAAGAAACCCATAAGCCAATGGCAAGATAGGCTGCGCCCATCAATATTGCTCCAATATATCCACCCCAGATAGGACCAGGATCAGGAGAGCCAAGTATGGAGATTGTAACAGGAATGGTAAATGAAAGTAAGATGGCAATTGTAACAAAACTGAGAGCAGCCAGAAATTTGCCTAATACAACCTGCATGTCACTCACTGGCCAGGTTTGTAATAGCTCAAGAGTTTTTACCTTTTTTTCTTCTGCCCAACTGCGCATAGTTACAGCAGGTACGAACAACAGAAAAATCCAGGGCAAAAGGCCAAAATAGCCTCTCATATCTGCCTGGTTAATAAGAAAAAAACTTTGAAAGAACAGAAAATTTGTAACCACCAGATAAACGGTAATAAATACATATGCTATCGGTGATATAAAAAATGATTTGAACTCTTTTTTAAAGATCGCAACGATATTATTCATGATTAACCCCTTGTCAGCTGAGTAAATACATCTTCAAGGCTTGCAGATTCATGCCTAAGTTCAGAAAGACTCCAACCGTTATCTACAACGCAACGGAAAAGAGATTCTCCGATGTCATCCTGTGATGCATCTATTTCTGCACTGACCCAATCCGAATCAACTTTAAGGATATTGATTCGTGAAACACCTGTAATAGATAAAACCTTACTTTCAATATCAGAACGATCACCTTTGATTTTGGCCATGTACCGGTTACCTTTACTGGATTTTTGAGTCAACTCATCAGGAGTACCGCTGGCAACAATCTCTCCATCATTGATAATCAAGATTCTGTCACAGGTCGCACTTACCTCTGAAAGTATGTGTGAACAGTAGATAACAGTTTTTTCACGTCCCAGATTCTTTATCAGATTTCTAATTTCTATAATCTGATTAGGATCAAGACCCGACATCGGTTCGTCAAGAATCAGAAGATCCGGGTTGTGTATCATCGCCTGTGCAAGTCCTACCCGCTGACGATAACCTTTGGAAAGTTTTCCAATCTGGCGATAGGCCATCTTCGTAAGGCCACATACCGAAAACATTTCCCCAATACGCGACTGCAGTTTTGAACCACTTATACCTCTTATCTCACCAACAAATTTTAAATACTCCTGCACTGTCATGTCGCTGTACAAAGGGTTGCTTTCCGCAAGATATCCGATTTTCTTGCGTACTGCAAGACTTTGAAACGAAGTATCCAACCCTTCTACCTGTATTGATCCGGATGAGGGTGGCATATAACAGGTTACCATCCTCATGGTAGTGGTTTTTCCCGCACCATTGGGGCCAAGAAAACCAAAGATTTCACCTTTACGGATCTGAAAGTTGAGATTCTTCACCGCGTGGAAATCACCAAACTTCTTGTTGAGGTTTTTTACCTCTAACATAAAAGTACTGTTTGTTAGGCTCATAGATTACCACCATTTAGTTAAGGCAAATATGTATTGTTTAGAATTGTTATCAGCTCAGGGCTAAAAATATGATATCCTGAACAGCTTATTGTCAATAAAAGCTGAATCGCAGATATTTTTAACAAGGAATAAATTACGATTGTGAGTACAATTTATTGTTAAAAAAAAGCAGAGAGAATAGAATTCCCTCTGCTTTTTTTATTCAATAAAGCAAAAAAATGTGGAACTACTCAGCTTCAGTTTTTTTGGATTCCTGAATCTCTACCCGCAGATCCTGAGCAATTTTCTTTATGGTTTGAAGACTTTTTCTGGCTCTGGTTCCAGCAGATTTGTTACCACGTTCAAATTTTTCGTACTCTTGTTTAAAAATTTCAACTTCATCAACCAGACTTTGAATACTCATGATTCCTCCTTACAGAAAAGAGATGCAATACTTTGAAATTTAAAATCTCATTAACTCAAATAAATCAGTTGTCCTTTAATATGCTTCCTGACATCACATTTGCGCCAGTAATTTGTTCTTTTTTTTCAAAAAATCGCCATTATTAACCAAATTTGTATTGCCGACCGGCCGGTTATCACCTCTTAAGAACAGTAAAGGTCTTGCTTGCGACTATTAAAAATGCATAAAGTCCCAACCAAAACATCATATTCATTTGGCGCATGGCTCACCATTTAGAGATGCTTTCTGGCTTATTGGCAAAAAGTGATTGTGGCATGTCTGTGATTGATTCACTTACGCTCTTCTTGCATTAATTTAAGATCAACTGACACATAATCCATACAACAAAGCCAGGATTGAAAAGGGATCGATGAAATCAATGACAGTAGTATTGTTTTTAATAATCGATTGCTGTATACCAAAAAACTATACTGGAATAAATTTCAGTATTTCGTATACAGAATTATTAACATCTTTCAAAGTGAAAAAAGGTAATGAAAACTGGAATTTGAAAAGAGGGTATAGGTCTGAGGAAAAATATTGATAATCTCTTCAACGAGCCATTCTCTGAATGCAGCAGATCCTTTATGTCTCTCAACAACTTTTGCTGATGGCCCTGCTCCTGAAATTTTGCGTAAATAATCAAGCGCATCATCATAACTTCCAAGAGTATCGACAAGATTTATTGAAACTGCCTTTTTACCTGTAAATATGCTCCCATCAGCTATCAATGCAACTGAATCTCTTGAAAGATCGCGACCTTTTGCTACATCATCAATAAACTGATTATGTATGTCCTTAAGAAGTGAATCAAAAACATGATACTCCTGATCAGATATGGCACGATAAGGACTCCCCATGTCTTTTAACTCTCCTGCCTTTAAAATCCTCATTTGAATACCAATCTTTTCAGCAAGATCTTTGTATAGGGGAACTGTAAAAATTACACCAATGCTTCCTGTTATTGTTCCAGGGGTTGCAAATATCTTTCGGGCCGGGCAGGAAACGTAATAGCCACCCGATGCAGCGGTGTTGCCCATACTGACAACAATTGGTTTTTTTGTGCTTTTATAACGATATACTTCATTAAAAATTTCTTGTGAAGGAGCAGTACCACCACCAGGGCTGTCCACACGAAGAAGAACACCGGAAATCGTTTTGTCCTGACGAAAACTTCGTAGTTGCTCAATAATAGAACGGGACTGATATATCGGTCCTTCAATTCTAACTAAACCTATTTTTTTAAAACTGGAAGATAAAAAATTTGAATTTCCACTACCTTTTAAGCTTAAGATTACAATACCAGTAATTACAGGTAATAAAATCAAAAGAATTATAATTAAACGTTGAAAAGTTTTCACATCTGACCCGTTCTAATTACTTTTATAGTATCTCCAGGCATTAGAATTGAGCCGGGATTTAAATTGTTCAAATCATAAAGTTTATTAACTGGTACACCAAATATTGATGCAATATTCCACAAATTATCTCCCTGTTTTATCTCATAATATACTATAGAATTAATATCCGGTACAGTTTGATTATAATTTTCGGCAGCTTTTCCAGAATATGGTATTAAAAGTGTATCACCCGGCTTTATTATTGAATTTTCTGTCATGTTGTTTAATGTCAATATCTCGTTTAACGATACCGAAAAATTTTTTGATATTCTGAACAGATTATCTCCAGGTGCAACAAGATATCTGATTGTTTTCGAGTATTCTGTTGCTTTAACCTGGGAAACAACTTTTTCAGGGTTTGGCATAGTATTCTTGACCTGAATAATATCACCTGTGTATACGACAGGTTTATTTTTATCTAATCTGTTTATTTCAATCAGGTCGTTAACATCCATACTGAATTTACGGGCTATTGAAATTGGTGTATCACCGGAAACTACCTTGTACTGATGATATCCATTTCGCAGGTTATCCTCTTGTAAAAAGTTTGGTTGTTTTGATTTTTGATCCGGAAAGTATGTTCCTGATTTTGATGAATCCTGATAAATATCCAAGATTTGGCCAACTTTGATTCTTGCATCTTTGAGATTGTTCCAGGAATAAATCTGTTTTGATGTAACATTGAAAATATCGGAAAGACGCCATACAGTATCACCATCTTTTACTTTGTACCTGATCCTTTCACCTTTTTTTTCTACCGGGTCCGCTGTTTTAAACTTTTCTGTTATTGTTTCTTTCTGTACCGGAAATGAACTGTTTACCGGTATCGGTATAAAAAGATGCTTTCCTGCAACTATCCTGTTTCCGGATAATCTGTTAACACTTTTAATTGCACTTACAGGAAGCTTGAAACTTCTGGCGATTGATATGAGATTATCACCCCTGCGGATTTTGTATCGATACCATTTTACTTTCTTTTCATCAGGAAAACTGGAATAGAAGGAAATAAAATCGTCTGTTTTTCCGGAAGGTAAATAAAAATTAACTTCAGATATGTCTGGTGGTGTACACCAATGAAGTATATGGGGATTTAATTTCTTTAATTTTTCTTGATCCAGGTTAATACCTTTTGCGATCTCGGCAATATCTAAACATTCACTTATCGAAACTGTATCTAATAAGAGCGTGTCTGTTTTCATGCCAGTATATCCAAAACATTGCGGGTTTTTTGCGATAATCAATGATGCCAGATACAGCGGGACATAATTCATGGTTTCTTTGGGGAGTGTTAGTTCCCAGTAATTCTGGGAATCACAACGATTTATGGTTCTTGAAACACGTCCCTCACCGCAATTGTATGCTGCAAGTGCAAGATGCCAGTCATTGAAATCATTGTAAAGCTTTTTCAGATAACTAATTGCTGCTGCTGTGGATTTAATGGGATCTCTCCGTTCATCCATCCAGTAGTTTTGCCTTAATCCGTAAACTTTTCCAGTTGAAGGAATAAACTGCCAGATTCCACTTGCATGCGCACGAGAATAAGCTTTTGGATTAAACGCACTTTCAATTAATGGCAAATAAGCAAGATCAAGAGGAAGGCCACTATCAGCAAACATTTTTTTAAAAACAGGAAGATACATGTTAGCCCTGGATAACCAGTTATTTATTGTTGAATTCCTGTTTTTTAAATAATAATGTAAAGCCCTTTTTACCCGGTCATTCCATACAACCGGTATATCATAAGTAACATTTTTACGGCAATGGAATAATTCCAGATCAGAACTGTCATCCAGGGAGTATTGAGATGAATCTAACGATTCAAACATCTGATGCTGAAAGATCAATATGGCAATATCCTCTTTAATCAGTTCCGACGGTATCTGTTCGATATAGATGTTCAGAACTCTCTCAAAATGCTCGCTAATGGAGGGTAAATCCGATTCTGAAATGTTGCCTGTTAATTGCAGAATTTCTCTTAGAACTGAATCAGCTGAATTGAAAGTACTGTCAGCAATAAATCGCTGAACTTCAGTAAACATTTCAATAATACAAACCGAGTCCTGCTGTGTCTCATAAATACTGTCTGAAATCTCAGAAAGTATCTCAATTTCTTCTGAAGATATCAGAGAATCATTCTCTGATTGTCTCCACTGTACATTAAGGGTTTTCTTTGGCGAACACCCCAAATACATCAGAAGCCCTACAGCAAGAAATGATAATAATAAAACTCTATAAAAACTGTTTGAAATTTTTTTCACAAGTTAAACCCTGTAAGATATATTCTCTTTAGAATCGCAATGCAATTCTCTTACCAAGTTCCTCACAGTGGTTTTAAAATTATATCATGGAGAATAGTTTTATACAAGAAATCAGGAAGAAAAATTAACTGCTGTTGCTTTATCAGGTGAAAAAATGTTCGGGTCAGAAATAAAAATCCGTTGGAAAAGATATCCATGACGCAACTTGCATTCTTTAATAGCTTTTTTAACCTTTTTTTCAATAACATTCTGCGATGTACCGCAATAATTCACATACAGTCGCGTTTCTTGTGAGCACTCATTGTAGTGCCGACAGCTGTTGCAGGAAATTTTCAATAGTTGCATGCCATACCCCTCTCACCACAGAGAATTATTCACTGAAGGTTAGTTTAATTTTCAGGCGCGCTAAATTATTATATCCACCAATGGGTTGTATGTCAACGGTCTATTTTATCCCATACCTTGTGGCTTACCTTAATAAATTGGATTAACAACGACTTATGAAGCAAAAAAAAAAAAAATTACTGGATTAATTTTACATAAATACAAAATCAGCTTTTAACTGATCCGGCTCCCCAAAGTGAAATTGCATGTACATGACAGCTGTTCAGGCAGATACCACACCCTATGCAACGGTCTTTTTTAATTACATGACGAGTTCCTTTTTCCCCTTCTATTGCATCTTTTACCGGGCAAACAGCCACACATTCCCCACAACCATCACATTTAGTATCTATATTGGCCTTTGGGCGGAATTTTACAAGATCACTAAAACAGTTAGAAGGACATTTATATGCTGCTGTAATAAAGTTCTCTTCCCTGGAGTAATCAAGTACAGGAAGATTATTTTCCATTGAAATAGCACCGGAAGGAGTAGCTTTTACACAAAGGGTACACGCAGTACAACCAACACTGCAATATTTTTTTACTTTGGCACCACGATCGTGATTAGAACATGCTACAAAAATTTTGTGCACCTTGGGAATTAATGAAATGATATTTCGGGGACAGGCTTTAACACATTTGCCACATCCAGTACACTTTTTAGGATCAACTTCAGCTATACCATTATTATTTATAAAGATTGCATTGAATGGACAGGCATTTACACATGTACCTAATCCCAGACAACCGCTTTGACATATCTTTGGCCCGTTTCCAATAAGAACCGCAGCATTACAATCCGTAATACCATCGTAATCCGAGTATTCCAAAGCTTCATTTTTCCCGCCTTTACAATGCACAACAGCCATCATAGGTTCATTCAATAAAGTGGTTACACCCAGGATATCTGCAATCGCATTTGCAACTTTTGAACCTCCAGGAATACATCCGGTTGGTTCTGCCTTTCCTTCAACAACTGCTTTTGCAAAACCACTGCAGCCCGGATAACCACAGGCACCACAATTGGCATTTGGCAGTATGTTCAAAATTTCAGATATTCTCGGATCTGTAAACACATGAAGTTTTTTGGATGCAATCGCCAATCCTATTCCAAAAAATAGTCCCACAGATCCAACTATTAAAACAGGTAATGTTATTTCCATAATGAAATATCCTCACAAACTTAAGCAAAGAAATTAAGTCCTGCAAATCCCAAGAAAGCAAGTGCCATAAGACCGGCTGTAATGAATGATATTGGAAGCCCCTCAAGAATTTCAGGCGTATTAGATAATTCAAGCTTTTCCCTAAGACCTGCCATAAGAACAAGGGCTAACATAAATCCAACACCAGACATGGTTCCATTGACGATAGTTTCAAAAAATGTGAATTGAAGTCCGGTAATTGGGTTTATTTCTGTGTTGATTAATGCAACACCTAAAACCGCACAGTTCGTAGTAATAAGCGGTAAAAAAATCCCAAGCGCCTCATACAGGGCAGGAGAATATTTTTGTAATGCCATCTCAACCAGTTGCACCAGTGCTGCAATTACAAGTATGAATACAATAGTTCGTAAAAATTCAACATCAAACCTTAAAAGAACAAAGCGGTTTATAATCCAGGTAAATCCCGATGCAATTACCATCACAAAAATTACAGCCATGCCCATTCCAACTGCACTTGAAATTTTTTTGGAAACACCCAAAAAAGGACATAAGCCTAAAAACCTCGAAAGAACAAAATTACTTATAAAAATGGCACTTACAGATATACCAATAAGACTGGCAAAACTCTCCATAAAGCTTAAGCCCCTTTCCTGCGGTTACCTAAATATCGGACAACAGCCATAACAAATGCGATTGTAAAAAATCCCCCGGGAGCAAGAATAAAGATAGTCATTGGTTCATATCCCGGAAAAAATTTCAAACCCAAAAGCTTGTTACTTCCAAGTATCTCTCGGATAATACTCAAGATGCAGAGTGAAAAAGTAAAGCCCAACCCTATAACAATACCATCAACCAAAGATTTGCTGATAGAGTTTTTTGATGCAAATGCTTCTGCACGGCCAAGAATGATACAGTTTACAACAATCAATGGAACAAAAATCCCTAACTGTTTGTCGAGTGCTGGAAGGTAAGCTTTCATTATTAACTGAACCATAGTAACAAATGCTGCTATCACAACTATAAAACACGGAATCCGAACTTTATCTGGTATAATCCTTCTCATTGATGAAATAATTACATTCGAGCATGCAAGAACAAACGTTGCAGCCATTCCCATACCGAAACCATTTTGTAATGATGTACTTACTGCCAATGAAGGACAAAGCCCCAGTGCAAGTACCAGAATAGGATTTTCGTGTATTATGCCGCGCCTGAGTTCATCCTTGATCATCATTACTCTCCTGTATCGCTTTTAAGTAGCTACGGGCCTGATCCTGAATTCCATTTACAACTGCTTGTGTGGATATCGTTGCCCCTGTAATCGCTGTAACAGCATTATCAGAAATTAACTTTTCTTTTTCTTCCATACCCAGTTTATGCCACTCTCCAACTGATTTTTCTATATTAATTTGTTCATTTAAATTAATACCTTTAAACTGTTGAGAAAACCAGGATTTTCCTGTTTCTTTTTTTGAAAACAACCCATTCCAGAAATACTTGTCAGAAATTTCTTCCTGAGTTCGTGAACCAAGCCCAGGAGTTTCAGATTGCTCCAAAATGGACATCCCTTCTATTGACCCATTTCTGTCTGTTCCAACAAAGTATGTAATATTACCTGAATAACCTTTATTGATAATTTTAAATATGAAAACCGTATCGGTACCATCCTGTGCGATCCAGTATTGTTGAGGGCATGGAGGATTTTCACCATTACATTCATTTATACTCATCCCTGATGGAACAACCTGTTCAAGAGCATTCTGTTGAGCTACTTGCTGTTGTTCATGAATCCGGTCTCTGGTTTTCAGATTTGTAAAAGCAATAAGCAGTGCAGCAGCAACTGAAATTATTGTAAGCATAAAGGATAATTTAATAATATCAATCACGTTTTTTCACCTCTCCGTAAATCCGCGGCTTTGTATATCTTTCAATATGAGGTACAAAAAGATTCATAAGAAGAATCGAATAAGAAACTCCTTCAGGATATCCTCCGAATTTTCTTATTACAAAGGTTAGTATACCACACCCCAGGGCGAAAATGATTTTGCCAGTGGGAGTTATTGGACTTGTAACCATGTCTGTAGCCATAAATAATGCTCCAAGCATCAGACCACCAGATAAAATTTGGTAAAGTGGTATAGTTAATGCTCTTGAAGAAAAAACATCTCCGCTGCCATTGAAAATCCAGAAAAGAAAAAATACCGTTCCAATATAGAAAAGCGGTATCCTGAAACCGATGATTTTCTTATACCAAAGAAGCATTGCTCCAATTAGAAGAGCTATTACAGATGTTTCACCGATGCATCCCCCGACATTTCCTATGAACAGATTCCCAAGTGCGTTCTGTAATTCTGAGATGTTCTCTCCAGAAAATCCACTTTTAAAGTATTCCAGCGGTGTTGCACTTGTTATCCCATCTATTCCAGAAAGAGAACCGAATCCGGTTGCTTTCCAGGATGTCATAGCAGCCGGATATGATGCCATCAAGAACGCCCGTCCGGCTAAAGCCGGATTAATAAAATTTCCTCCAAGACCGCCAAAAGCCATTTTTGCAACACCAATAGCAAAAACAGACCCGATTGCTACCATCCACCAGGGTAATAAAGGAGAAACATTATACGCCAGAAGTAAACCTGTTACAACAGCACTGAAATCACCAGTTGATGAAGGCCTTTTAAGCAGGTGTGAAATAAGCCATTCTGCCAGTACTGCAGATATTACTGAAACAGATGTAAGAAATAATGCCTGAAAACCGAAAAAGATTACAGAAGCGATTAGTGATGGAATCAATGCTGCAATTACCCATAGCATTATTCCCCGAACAGATTCACCATGCCGTATATGAGGAGACGAAGAGATATGCAGAGAAACTGTTTCTCGCTTAACATCATTTACCTGACTCTGAAAGTCCGGTTTTGGTCTGGTTACTGAAGGTGTTGTCATTTTTTTGATATTCCCGTACGTTTCATTGTTTTTTTGAAGCTGCAGCAGCTCGCTTTGCCTGAATATGAACTTTACCAAGTTTAATAAAATGAACTAAATTGATTTTGGATGGACAGATAAATGTACATGAGCCACATTCAATACAGTCCATCAAATTCCACTCAACAGCTTCATCAATCTTTTTCCTTTCAACAAATTTCGCCAGACGTGACGGTACAAGATTAATAGGGCATGCCTGAATACAACGACCGCAATTAATACAAGGATATTCCCGGATTCCAGGTGTCGTTTTATTATAAGCAAGAATACCTGATGTCGATTTGATAACAGGAACATCTGTATGAGTTTGCGCTAAACCCATCATCGGACCACCCATAATCACTTTTTTTGTGGCTTCCATATCTGTCTGGCAGGCTTCAAGCAAATATTTCATTGGTGTACCTGTGCGAACCAATAGATTTTTAGGCGACCCTACAGCAGGTCCTGTAACTGTAACAACCCGCTGATATAAAGGGTGTCCATCTATAATGGCATCTCTGACAGCTATGGTAGTACCAACATTTTGAACAACACACCCGCAATCCATAGGCAAGCCACCTGAGGGAACATTTCTGCCGGTTATTGCGTCGATAAGCTGTTTTTCACCACCCTGGGGATATTTTGCTCTCAATATTACAAGCTTGATTTTGTCGTAGTGATTTTTTTTTATTGCAGTCTTGACCGCGCTTATTGCGTAAGGCTTATTCTCTTCAATTCCAATATAGCATCTTTTTGCATTCAATATTTTTTTAAGGATTAGAACCCCGATTAAGAGATCCTCAGTACGTTCAAGCATTAGACGATGGTCTGCAGTAAGATAAGGCTCACATTCAGCACCATTTATAATTAAAGTATCCACAGGTTTATTGCTGGGAGGGGAAAGCTTAACATGCGCAGGAAAAGAAGCACCACCCATTCCAACGATACCCGCCGACTGAATTCTCTGAATCAATTCTCCTGGGGCTATTTCACGCCAGGGATTTTCGCTGCTTTTGTATGCTGCCTTTTCGTCTTTACCATCATTCTCAATTTCAACAGCCATTACTTGTTTTCCCAGTGGATGAGGAAACGGTGCAACTGAAAGTATCTTGCCGGAAACAGAAGAATGAATCGGAACAGAAATAAATCCTGAAGCTTCCCCAATCATCTGGCCAACAGTAACATAGTCACCCCGTTTTACTACTGGTTTTGCAGGAGCACCAATATGTTGAGATAAGGGAATTATTACTTTTTCTGGTGCCGGAAATATCTCAATTGGAAGTTTTTCCGTTCTGTTCTTATTGTGAGGAGGATGAACACCTCCCTTAAAAGTACATTTTTTAAACAATTTGATCTCCCATGTTAAGAGATAGAGGCCTGTTCGAGAATACTCGGCACTTCAAATAGTAAGGAGCAGTAAAATCTACAAAACAGCAAGGGATACAGTCAAGGTTAAAAACAACACCTCTTATTCGTTTCGCCTTATAGTATATTTTAAAACACAAAGTTTAGTAATATAATCAGAAATATCCGCAAAATAATTTAAATTATCATATTTTCAAGCGATCCCGGATTCATGGATGATGCGAGGATTCCAATATGAGGAAAATGGTCAAATCCCAACTTTTTTGTGAAAATTAAAGTTGCCGGACTTTTCTGCAATATTACTATTACCTGAATAGTAACAATTCCTTTACGCGATCTGCTATACAGATATTGGTTAAGGTTCATGTTCCGACTGTGAGCTCAAAACAGATTTCTGTCTAAATTTATGTTCACGGTATCGAACCTATCCCTGGACAATGATCAGGGCGGCTGTATCAAAATACTCAAGAACTTGTACACCTCTCTGACATACTAGAGAGCAGGTGGATAGTATAAGGGAGTTTTTATTTTCTTGTTCAGATTTTGCAAGGATTGTTTATGGGAATTGCCAAGTCACCATCATTAGTTAAAATGTTTGTTGGAATTACATATAATAATTTCGTCGATTTGGATTGTATCTTGACTCTCATTGATTCCAGATTCGGGCCAAGAGAAATGACCTGGGGGCCACTTCCCTTTAACTGGACTGAATACTATTCGGATGAAATGGGAACCGGTTTATTCAAAATCTACATAATATATAAAAACCTGGAAAACCGTGAACAACTGGCAGATGCTAAACTTTTTACAAATGAACTCGAATGCCGGTTTGCTGTAAACAATAAAAGGAATGTTAATATCGATCCCGGGTATCTTGCAAAAGACAAACTGGTTCTGGCAACAACAAAAGATTTTTACCATAGACTGTATTTGGGGAAAGGTATCTATGCTGAAGTGACTCTTCATTATCGAAAAGGCAGATATCGATATTTTTCATGGACTTATCCAGATTTCAGAGAAGAAAATCTTAAAAGATTTCTGGAGAAACCTCGTGCATCCCTGGTAAAATATCTCAGGGATTCCAAAACCTGTTCCTGAATTTTCATCAATCTGTAATTAAAGATTACCCGCAGGTCTGCAACTATTCACTTGATTTATTTCTCTGGATTTTTTGCGTATCATCTCAACTGAATCAAAGTCCCATTGCGCTAAACTGGTAATAAAAAATGTATCGTTATGCCAAAGAGGGTCAGACTTTATTTGCGGGAAAAAATGACTGTAATATTTGAATAGCTCAGTATGAGGTACTGGTGATAAAAAGACCGGTTTGATTTTAATGCCAAGTGAACCTGCATATTTCATTTCTTTCAGCATCTCCAGTGGCTTTTGATCTTTCAAACCACCCATTATATAAACACCGATGTCATTTTTGTCAAAACCACTTTTCTGTAAAATTGAGAATTTTTTTTCCAGCATGTCGAAACCGGACTTGTAATTAGTATCATCAGCATATTTTTTACTTCCACTTTCAAAACCTAATCTGATAGTTTTAAAACCATTCTCTTTCATCAGATCGCTGATTTCCTCAGTTATGAACTGAAGATGAAGTCCGTTGGGAGTATGAAAGCGAAACGGGATCCTGTACTCGTTTATTTTTTTTAGGAAAGGTATAAGTACCTGATCAGGTTTGACAAGAAGTGCGTCGTCATAAAATGCAAAATCTGATACTCCGAATCTCTCATTTAAGTACAGGATTTCCCTGATGGTTGTTTTTATTGATCTGTGATAGAAATCCTTTTGAAGGACTCTTGATGCGCAGTAAGAGCATTTCATAGGACATCCGAATGAAAGTAAGACAGGTCCATGGGTAGCATGGTCCAGACATTCCAGTCCACCTAATAATGAGGTCGGTTTTGACAGGGCTTTCAAGGCTGAATGAACCGGTTGAGGAAGATTGATTCTGTTTGTTGTCAAAATCGAATCTGATGTAATGCAGCCGGGTAACCTGTTTTTAAAGTAATGTGAAAATAACCGGGCTGCGATTCCACCAATGATTACCGGTACATTTGGAAGCTGCTCTTTAATGATTTTTATTGTTTGGATGACTCCAGGTGCCCAATAAGTCATCATGGTACCAATACAGACCAGGTCCGGATCATCTATGTCAGATAAGAAATTAATCAGTTCACTTTGCGGTCTTCCATACAGTTTATATTTTCTTTTAATATTTTTATACAGGGATGGTTTTTTGATTTCAAGACTCATAAAGCTGCCTGTGCCGTGCTTTTTGGGTTTAGAAACTTGTTTAAGGCAATTAAAGTAATATGTCTGAATGCCATTTCTTTTCAGACAGTCTATCAGGAAATAGAGTCCCGACGGGTGCATCCACTCATCATACAACTTGAAATCTGTGATATATGGATTGATAACTAAAACTTTATACATTTTATTTAAGATCGTTTATGGAAACATTTATTACAAAGCATATCCAGACATAATAATGCCCAAATCAGACAATTTCTTTACGCGAGTCTTTTTCGCGTGCATTGATATTAATAATCAGATCCAGAACGCTTAATATGCAGTTACAGGATTACGACAACGACAACGATTACGGCAACGTCAACGTCAACGATTACGACAACGATTACGACAACGATTGTAGTTTTTTTTCTTCTTCATTCACCATTCATAATTCATAATTACCTTATGACTTTCACAGCCAAAAACCCTTTCTGCACAATACCGCTATGCAATTCATTCCCGCACTGCGGGACAAGCTGTAAATTAATCATCCGATTTAGGTAATACTCAAGGTATATTGATGCCAGGAGTATTATTTTTATCGTAAATTGTGAATTCCGGTTTAACCAGAGTATCCCTGAACTGTTTTAAAAGTTTCTGGTTTAATTACCCTTTTTTTACTGAAAACTGCAAAAAAAATTATCGGGAAAAATATGGCATTTAAAAGTTGGCAACGTGTTAAAATGACAACTGATGAGGGACAAACCGTTGATGCAGTTGCACCTGAAATTATATCTGCAAGCAGATCAACTGATATACCTGCTTTTTATGCAGACTGGTTTATAAACAGGTTAAAGAAGGGTTATGTACGATGGATTAATCCCTTTAACGGTAAATCTCAATATGTAGCTTTTTGTAATACACGACTAATTGTTTTCTGGACGAAAAATCCCGTTCCAGTTATAAAATATCTGGATGAGCTGAAAGCTGAGGGTATTAATTCCTATTTTCATTTTACTTTGAATGATTATGAAAAAGAAGGATTTGAAAAAAATGTACCATCGCTTGAAAAAAGAATCTCTGCATTTAAAGGACTCTCTTTGAAAGTGGGAAAAGAAAACATAATATGGCGTTTCGATCCTATTATTATCTGTAATCAAATTAAACCACAACAGATTCTGGATAGAATACAGTTTATTGGAAATCAGATACATAGTTATACAAACAGGTTAACAATCAGTTTTATCAGCATGTACGAAAAAGTAAAAAGAAATTTTAAAAAAGCCGGAATCGATGGTGTTAAAATCAATATTGAGGCAGTTAGAGAGATTGGTAGTGGTTTAAAACAGTTTAATAAAAATTGGAACCTGCAAATTGTAAGTTGTGCAGAAAAAATGGATCTACAGGAGTATGATATTTATCTGGGAGCATGTATCGATCCGGATCTGATTTTAAAAAACTTTGGAGATGATCTGGTATTACAACAATTTTTGGGTGATTATGGATCCAATGATCTGTTTGGTTACAAATCTTTGAGTTATAATCTAAAGGATCCGGGACAGCGGCCGCTCTGCAGGTGTATAGTCAGCAAAGATATTGGAAGATATAACACATGTCCACATTTATGCTTGTATTGTTATGCTAATTCAACTGAACAACAAGTGCTTAATAACCTTAAAAATTATAAATTCAAGAATGATTCGCTATAGGCAACATGCTTTGCATGCCAAACAATATTCATTCAGAGAACATTTGTTTTCCAAATACTCCCTGAAAATAAGTTTTTTGCACTCAGTAAAAAATGTCACTGATAACTTGTAGTTCCTCTCAAATAATTTTACTTATAAGTAAGCTGTTTGTTAAAACTGAAAACTATTTGGGGACTGCCAAAAATTGAATTTCAAATTTTCATTCTTCAAAACTATCATCCTGAACGGGCTCATCATCGTCCTCAAGACCCGGATCAGAAAAATCACTTCCCCAGTTTGATAAAGCAGATTCTTTGAAATTCAAATATTCCTTATCGTTATACATATAAGAACTGCGTTCAGGTTTACCTCTACCGCCTTTGGACTCCAGATATCTGGCTGCTTCAATTTGCTCAGACCGATATGCTCTGGATAATGCTGTTTCTTCAAACTGATCTGCATCATTAATCCTGGCTCCACCATCTATAAGGAGTTTTAATATGTCCACATACCCTTGCTCAGCAGCAAGCATAAGAGGAGTTGTACCTTTGACTTTACCACGGCAATTAACATTTGCGTTATTTTTAATCAGTAATGAAACTATATCAGAATAACCCTGTTCTGAAGCACGCATCAAAGCATTGTATCCGGAATTGTCAGAAAAGTTGACATTGGCCTCATTCTCAATCAGTAATTTGACAATTTTTTCATGCCCTCCCCAGGCAGCCTCTATAAGAGCAGTTCTCCCATAAATATCTGCCGCATTAATGTCTGCGCCTTCCTTGAGTAATGCGCTGACAGTTGTAATATCCCCTCTGGAACTTGCCCGAATAAGGTTCATAGGCACTCCTTTCATTTTGATTGATTCAATGTGTATTAATTCAATTCTATGATTCGTTTATAAAATCAACTATAAAAAGAATTTTCAAAATTATATCTTAAAAATGAAAAATTATCTGCTTCTTGAAAAGTCTTCTTTGAAGATGATAGTCTTGTTTATATACTCTGTTACTTTTGTTCTGTCTTATAGTTAATTTCAGGAATTAAATGGTTTCATAGACATTAATTCCTGAGAGAACCTGATATATTTTAAACTGATTAAAAATAAATCTGATTTATACATGATAGTAATAAAAAATCTGTTTTGCTAAATTTTGAGAACAGCAAATAAGGAACCAATTCAAACTGAACTATATTCGATTCATCTGGTCCGTTGAGTATGTTAGAAAATTACCAGTCATCAAGACTGAATCCGTAATATTTAATTGAATATGGTCAGGGAAAAAGTTTAGTGTTCTTTTCGGAATGGTTGAAAACCCTCGCCTTCAGGCTAAGCACGTTCCCAATAGTCACGCCCGACAAGAGAAATATGGATGTCCTCAGGCTAAAGCCGAAAGGTTTAAGCGAAGGTTATGACTCTAACTTCTAAGGTGGATGGATTTTGCAATCGGCTTCAAGCCGATCTGCATTTGAACTCCTCAACTTAAGTCGAGGGAGTATTCTCAGAAGTATTAGATTCAAGATACAAAAATGATTAAATCATGTCCTGGGGTTAGAAGTATGTATAACCAAAATGGAGATGATTAATTTACAGCTTGTCCCGCAGTGCGGGAATGAGCTACAAGAGCGACATTGAACAGAAAATGGTTATGGCTGTTAAGGTCATAATAAAAATGGTGAATGTGGAGATCCTTAATTCATCATTCATAATTTTTAAAGTACCAATGTCCGAAAACTTGCGTAAGGAATCGTCTGATTTTGGTAAAAAGAAGAATGTAAGAAAAACAGGGACATTTACGAAAAATGTCCCTGCACAAATAACATAACTATTGGGAAAGGCTTGAAGAACTGGTTACACCCAACGCATCATAAATGTGGAGAGTTGCCTTAGAACGATTTAACGTATAAAAATGGATCCCACGTACTCCGTTATCCAGAAGATCGCGGACCTGTTCTGTAGCCCAATGTAAGCCCACTTTTTCAAAATAAGTATCATCTTCTGCTCGTGCTAAAGCCTTAAGAAAAGATGCGGGGTATCGGGTTCCGGCAGCCAGATCTGCCATCCTGTGCATTCCTTTTCTTGATGTGACAGGCATTATGCCGGCTAAAACTGGGACATGGATTCCAGCAAGCTCACAACGTTCACAAAAATCATAAAGGTCGCGATTGTCAAAAAAAAGTTGCGTGCAGATATAATCAGCACCGGCATCAACTTTCATTTTTAAATATTCTATCTCTTTTATCCGATTCGGCATCTCGGGATGCCCTTCAGGATATCCTGCTACACCGATACCCATTTCCGGGAAATGCTTTTTAATGAAAGCTACAAGTTCTGATGCGTAAGAGAAGCCATCAGGATGCTTTGTAAAATCTGACATCCCGCGGGGAGGATCTCCTCTAAGTGCCATAATATTGCAGATTCCATTCTGTTGATAAGACTCTAATATAGACCGTATTTCTTCCTTTGAAGAACCTACACAGGTAAGGTGAGAAACAACAGTCAGGTTGGTTTCGTTCTTAATCCGTTTTACCAAATCGTTTGTCAGATTTCTGGTAGCTCCTCCTGCTCCATATGTAACACTGACATAAGCTGGTTTTAACGGTGCAAGTTTTGAAATAGTGTTGAAAAGCTGTTCAGAAGATCCCGGGTCTTTAGGAGGAAAGAATTCAAAACTGAAGGCAACCTTGTTTCGTTTTAATATTTCGCGAATATGCATTTCCTGGACCTCACTATGGAATAAAATAGAATTATTGTAATTATCTGATGTATCATTTCCGGTGTAAAATGTTTAATCTTCTCAGCTTATAAATATAAAACCTGAATTGGATTGTGACGACAGGTTTTCAGACATATAATTGAACAGCTTATAATATGATCTGTTCAGGGGGCTAAATAAGGCTTGTGCTGATTATATTACCATAGCACCATTTTTTTCTCTTCAGGCTGAATACAAGTTCCAATAATAGTTTTCACTTGGTCTGATAAAAGCAATATTTCGGTTATAGAAATAAAAAAGTGCAGTTTATGTTATCGGCTATTTGACAATTTTCAAATAGTTTCAGAAACTGCACTTTTTGACACTGATTTTATCGTACTTTTCCCATTCTTATTCCCACATTGGCAATCATTGGTACTACAAGTTGTCTGTTTAACTCTTTTGCAGCATTCGAACCATGAAACTCCAGAAATACTACTATTTTGTAAACACCCGGAGCAGCTCTCATTTTATTCTTGTTAAAACCGTTCCAGTAGATATCGATAGGAAAAATACTGCTGTCTCTTCTATTATAATCTGCCAACAGTGATGGAATCAGATCATCAGTTTCATCCATGTTTACCATATTGCCGACCATATCATAGACTTTTACAACACATCGAAGTTTTACATTTCTTTGTGGTCCCTGCTCTGGTATAAGTATCGGAAAAGTTATTACAGTACCTGCATTATCTCGTTTGACCCAATCTCTTGCATTCGGTTCGTGAATGGCTTTAAATTGGCCTGCAGGAATACGTCTCACTGTAGGAAATGTAGGATTAGGTACCGGAATTATTTCCCGCGGAGCAGGACCTGTTACAATAACCCTTACTTTCTGGTTAGCAATTTCGGGGAAATTAATCAGGTCAGCTCTGTCTGAGAGGTAAGATGAAAGTGAATCGTTTGTAGTTTTTATACTGAAAAAATGTCTGGAAGTGATATCACTGTTGTTATAAGTTGTAAAAATTGCAATTGAATCACCAGCACTTTGTAAATGCTCGATGCCGATTAAAATACTGTCGATTTTGATGTATTTTGAAGCATCTTTAGGATCTTTGAGCCATACATAAAACATCAGATCCGGAATATCCGACTCATTCAAGGCTGAACCATTCCGGGTATTTCGCACTGGTTCGCTGAAAATGACAGTTACAATATCTTTTTTTCTGTCTCCTGCAACTTTTATCTCTTTTGTCACTTCCCATACTACCGGTCCGGCACCATCAACTGCAAGATGATTTTGCATCGAATCTATACCGGCTTCAAGAGAATAGTCAAATGAGATTCTGGGAGTCCATGCTGTTTGAGGTTTGCCATTTTGTTCTTCCTCTATTGCAATAACCCAAATACTATCTGTTCTGTCCAGGTCACCTGTTATACTGTCGATGCTGAAGGAAACACTGCCATATGTAATTTCCATACTTCTTAACAAACTGTCCGGAAGAGTAACAGGTTTGCTGAAATGAAGTTCTATGTGATCGAGGTATCCATTACCATTTTTATCCTGTGTAACAGCAGTGGTTACTGTGGTCAGTGGACCAATAATTTTTACAAATGTACTGGCCTGAAGTTCTTTTGATGATGCTTGTGACGGAACCGCAACAATATTACCATACTCATTGTCTATTACAGAAGATGCATCATAAAAGATGTTTTCTGCATCTTGAGAGTTCGAAACTGGATGCAACGTCGAATCTGAAGACCAGTTGGATTTTTCGGGACCCCGTTTGTTTCCATACAGGTCATATCCAACAGAATAGATTCGGGTTTGTCCAAGAGGGTAACGTAGCACAATAGTATCACCTACTGGTACTCCATTCTGATACTCAAGTGTCAGTGAATCTATTTCTCCTGGCAAAATATCGAAGGGACGTGTTACTGCTGTCAGATCTCCAAGATCTACCCTGATCTGATGCATGCTGTCTGCAGCATCAAAAGGTGCATAAAACAATGTCAGTAACACAGTATCTTTTCCCCCATAAAAACACTGTTCTCCACTTTCAGACAACCACAAAGTGTCTTCACCAACCAATACAAAAGGTTCAGGTCGTCCTCCTGTACCAAGGGTATCTGTATATTTTACTCCACCGGTTGTATCGTAAAAACAGTATTTCCCCGGTACAAGCCCGTTTTTATTATAAATTCTGACTTCAACTTCAATAGGTTTACCTGCAACCCGTTGTTCAGGAGGGGTAATTATTTCTATGGCAGCTCTGGTTGGGGGACCTTTTTCAAACCGGACTCTCACTGTATCGGGCTGTGTTAAAAGATCGTTTTCACGTGTCACCCTGATCCATCCTTCACCTGTGTCAGAAGGTGAAAGAGACCAACTGTTACTCCATCCGGGAGCGGTTGGAATTATGCTTAGGTTGGAACTGTTTTCCCAGCGTGCTGAAACGTCAACCCAGATAAGTGAATCGGAACGCAATCCCTGTACATGAAAAGTAGTGTCATCATTTGTTGTCATTGTAACCGGTTCAACTATAGAATCGGTTTTCATGATAATTCTAAGTTTTGTATAGTAGTAGGGGAGTAACTGAACATCAACTGTATCCCTTAATCCGGTATTGTTGTCGACAGCAAACACCTTGACAATGCCTTCCCTTATTACTCTCTGGATAATTCCTTCACCAATATTGGCATTACCGCTGCGAACGGTTACAGATGTATCATCATCAACAACACCCCAAGTTGTTTTTGTACTATAATTGATATAGTTACCAATAGAATCCCTGAGTATTGCATAGACTCTGGCATTCGTTACGCTGTCTGTTATTTGTACAACAGGTATAGGATTAATTTTGTTTTTACTGCTTTCCCAGTCGTAACTGCCTTCAATGACCAGTTGTTTGGGAGCACCAGGTTCGATATAAAGCTGTACAGTATCTGTTAAGTAAGTGTTGTTATGCTTCAAATTGGCGATCAAATAAACCGACTGATATGCACGAACCGGCATGAAAGAGCGCTTGTGTCCGGTTGTATCATCAAGAAAACCGGAAGAATCAGATCCAGGAAACTCTTCAATACTCCAATGGATCTGATTGCTGACGCCAGACTGAAGTTCATATTCTGGAAGCCATACATTTTTATGGTCAAAAACCTTTGCAACAAGCGGAAATGGTTTTCCTGCAGTTGCAGTTATTGAACTGGTCGGGTTTGGATAGGGTGGATTCGATACATTCGGAACCAGACCCTCTTTTTCGTAAAGTGTCAGTTTTCTTGGCAGACCGGGTACAACCCTTACATGAATTGTATCCGGAACCGAACCACTTCTGGTTACAACTATGATTCCGGTTCCGGTATCGCCGGGTGCAAATTCCCACATGCTTCCGCTTGAATTGGCATTCGTACTGCTGGACTTATAATTCCAGTTACCGTCAACACCAACCCATACCTGATCATGGGTACGCTTGCCTTGAACATATAGAATTGTATCCTGATCAGACCGTATTACAAGAGAATCAATTCGGGTAGAATCGTCGATAACGATTCTTAATGAATCGTAAGAAACATCTGACAATTTTACATTTACAGTATCAAATAATGAGGGATCATTACGATTTACGGCAACAACCCGTGCTTCACCAAGATTACCGGTACGTATTACACGGCCTTCACCAAGAACTGATGTACCTTCACTGGCACTGACAATCGAGAGATCGAGGCTGTTCCAGCGAGTGGTTTCAGACTGATCATAAAAATTTCCAAATTTATCTCTTACGATTGCATACGCGGATTTAACCGTGTCTTTGCTGCCAAAGTCAATTATATCCAGCGGGTTATCTCTGCTGAGATTTATTCCGGTAGGATTTGGATTCCCTTCAATAACCAGATGGTCTGGCGGCCCCGGATTTACAAAGATATTTACAGACGCTGTGAATGTCCTGCCATTTTCAGTAAATTCTGCTGTTATTTGATATGAGTTGTAAGCTTTTTGGGGTGAAAAAGTTACAAGATGTCCTCTTCTGGAATCCAGTGTGTCAGCCTGAGCTGCACCCGAAATACGGGAGATCCGCCATGATATCAAAGTCCTGCTTACAGCCGTATTTTCATAGTCAGGAAGCCATATACCATTACGATCAAAAATTTTTGCAACAAAAGGATATGTGTTTCCGGCCTGTATTGTATCAGTTATTGGCGGAATCGGATAAGCGTCAACTGAAGAAGGGTGCCCTTCAGCTTTGTAAAGCCGAATATTTCCGGGTAAACCAGGTAAAAACACTGCTACGATACTGTCTGAAACAGCACCGGATCTGGATGCAATAATCAAGCCTGTATCAACAGAATCCGGAGTAATACCCCAGGATTCGCTCCATGAAGGAGGTGCACCTTTAACTTTGAGTCCGGATGAAACAGTCCAGACTACCGGTATGTTTTCCCATTGTCCGTCATCAGATCGTTTTCCTTCAACCCACAGTGTGTCTGTTTCATCTGTACGTATTTTTACTGTATCAATATATTTGGGTCCATTGTCAAGAACATAGATTCTCAGGGAATCGTAAGTAATATCCATTAACCGCACAAGAACAGAATCTGTCAGTGTGCCATCTTTGCTGTTCACAATTACCCGTACCTGGTTTGAAATATCGGTGTTACGAGTTATAATGCCCTCTCCGTAATCAGGGTTTGGTGATGATTCCGCAAGAACGATTGATGTGTCGCGGCTGAGCCATTCTGCCTGTTTAGCATAATCGCGAAAATTATCATACCGGTCGCGAATAATCGCAAAAAGGTTCCTGTCTGTTTCTATGCTCGACATACTGATTTCAGTAATATCTACCCAACCGTTGATGCTTGCTTTATCATTTTGAATTGTAATATGATGAGGTGGTCCGGGAACCACACGGACACGAACCGAATCACTAAAAACACGCCCGCCTTCAGAAAACGTTGCTACAATATGAACAGTATTGTATGCCCGTTCCGGAGTAAATCCGTTTGTATGACCTGAACTCGTGCTGAGATTTCCTGTAGGTGGTGTACCGAGATATTCGCTTATTCTCCAGGTTATTGGAGCTGATGAGTTGTCATACTGTTTGAGCCAGACATTATTCGGGTCAAAGATTTTTGCGTAAAGCGGGAACTCAATCCCTGCAGTATCTATATATTGAAATGGAGGATCTTGATATTCAGATGAATTATTTGATGATGGAAAGAGCTTAATTGAAGAAGGATCTCCAGGATTCACTACCACTGAAATGCTGGCTGATAAGCCGTTAAATGTTACACCAATTAGACCTCTTCCAGTGTCAGTTGGAATGAAATTCCAGTTCTGTGAAGAAACAGGGGGAGTACTCTTTGTCAATGAATCAGGATCTGTCCAGTCTCCAGGCACGCTTTCCCACCCAAGCCCGTCTTTTCTTTCACCTTCAACTATCAGTAGAGAAACATCACCGGTTTTGGTGATCAAAGAATCAATGGGGTTGTATGGTGCATCCAGCGAAATTCGAAGATTGACATATTCAACATTTGTTCTTACCGGTAATGCGTCAGTAAAATTAGGGCCGGTATACTTATTACTCGTTGCTGTTACCTCCCCTTCGCCTTGAGGTCCCTTTTTTGTAACAATACCCTCGCCGATACTGCTGTTGCCTTCAGTTACATTGTCTATTATATCTGCGCCGTTTGTAATATTCCAGTCTGTACTTTGTGAAGCTTCTACAAAATTTCCATATCTGTCTCTTATAATTGCATAAGCTTTACCTTCAATCTGGTCAGAACCGATAGGCAAGATTTGAAAAGGATCTTCTTTGATTAGTCTGTCTGAAAATTTGGTAGTGTCTGGGGGGGAGGACGGTTCAATAACAAGATAATCCGCAGGTCCTGGAAGCACATAGATTTCAACTGTATCCGATACCACTGTTCCTCCAATTGAAACTACTCCCGAAATGAGAACGGTTGTCCATGCTACAGTGGGTACAAAGTATGCAGTGCCTCCCTGTCTGGGGAAGAGGGTTGATGATCCATTGCCTCCACTATTTACAAAATCCCAGGTAGTACTGTCACTGAAATCGGGACGAATAACAGAATACTGGTCCCAGACCGTAGAAATAATCATTGCTGTATCACCGGCACGGATTGTATCAGGTTCTACATTGAGTTCGATTTTTGCCGGTTTCGCACTTATGATATTGGTTGTGATACGGATATGTGATAGTGATGTATGACGTTCAGCATAGAAAAAGTCCAGCATATATTTTTCGCCATTAACGAGTTCGGGAATATCATCCAGATTGAAAGAATCACTTAGAGCACTGTGAATTCCTCCCAGATCCATCCTCAACTGTCCATCAATAAATGCCCACACATCATCATCACCGGTAAAATGAAATGTCAAACCATCTTTTTTTTCAAATTCCCAGTGAAGTTCCATGGTAAATGAGAAATTGTGATCTCTATTCTCTTTGCCAAACCCAAGAGTGTCCAGAGGAAAGAAGGAGTCATCCTGAAATTGATAAACCCCATTCCCCTGGTGATGAAATAGAAGTGAATCTTTTATTACTATATTTTCAAATGACTTATCGTGGTCTATTGTGGTATCTCCCACATATTGTATTCTGGCATTGTATGGAGGAGTTCCACCCGTTAATCTGTAATTTGGCTTAGTAGAATCCCCTTTGCCGCCCTCGGTGCTGTTCCAGTCACGGTACCAGTATTTAATATAATGGTTCAGATAAGGGTCACTTCCTATAACCGGTTTTCTGTCTCGATCAAGAGTATCAGCAACCATATTTGTATGCAAACCTCCCATATGGTCACATTCAAATTCCGGATTGCTTCCGTCAGAACGAAAATCATAAAAGGTTACCGGTACCCAGAGAGTATCATCATACAATTGAGCAGAAATCGGAAGATTCAAGAAAAACAGGCCCATAACGGCAGCAAAAAAGAATTTTCTCATAGTAAGCCTCCATATTTCTACTTTGAACATATTTTCTCCTGCAGTGTCAGTGACTATGTAGTTATACATACTCATATTAATGATAACATATAATTTTTATTAAATACACATATCTGAAAATATTTTATTACAGAATGGATATTGGTTAAAAATTCAGATCGTTGTTAAATAACATTCGAAAGGTTGTTACATGGATAATTTGTTTTCTGATGCGATAAAATCTTTTTATTCAGAAGAACAGTATATTAAAATTATTAGTGCCAGGATTGCGGTCGCAGGTGCGGGGGGAATAGGATCAAATTGTGCGCATGCACTTATACGCTGCGGGTTTGAAAAAATGTTGATAGCAGATTTTGATACTGTATCTGCCAAGAATCTTAACCGTCAGATGTTTTTTCATGATCAAATAGGTAAACCCAAAGTTGATTGCCTTAAAAAAAATTTGTTGCGAATAAATCCCCGGGCCCAGATTCAAGCTTCCTGCACAAGAATAGAAAGAGACAATATTCATGAGCTGTTTGATAAGTATGATATTATTATTGAAGCTTTTGATAATCCTGAATGCAAATCAATGCTTGTTGAAGAGTTTATGGGATCTGGTAAACTGATCGTTTCAGTGAGCGGGATCGGCGGTTTTGGCGATGCGGAAAAAATAGTGACCAGAAAAATACACCCTGATTTTTATATTGTTGGTGACGGAATATCAGAGGTGAATGATTCTGTTAAACCGTATGCCCCAATGGTTTTAACAGCAGCAGCGAAACAGGCCGATATCGTTTTATCGTGGGTTCTGGGTAAACCGGTAAGTATAAGAGAAAATTCGCGTAATGATATCTGTTAATTGCTGGTAACCTGTTTCTGCCACCTATAATCCGATATTCATGATTTAAATTCGGTTTTTTAATCATGTCTGGAAAACAGCAAACAGGGCTGGTTAACAGTTTCAAGCGAAGTTTGAAAATGGGGTTAATTAGTACGGTCGTTACCTGTTCCGGGTATTGAATGAAAAAGGACAGGAAAGAATTATTTTGAAAGCAGATCAAAGTAATTTGAAAATCACATCAGCAGGTTTTATTTTATGTTTATGCTATTAATGCCCCCGTAGCTCAGGTGGATAGAGCACAGGTTTCCTAAACCTGGGGTCGCAAGTTCGAACCTTGCTGGGGGTATTTGTTTTTTAACGCTCTAACCTACGGTGAATACTGGGGGTTGAGCGTTTTTTGTTTTTGGGGCGTTCAGCCTGCTTTTTCTTCGATTTCAGGCCAAAATACTACGAATTACTATGGGTTACTACAAAAAACCGTAGACCCGACCGTAGACCCTGCGGGTTTACAAACATGCAATTTTATTCAGGGTAAGCAATTTTTCTACGGTTTTTGATGGCGTGTTTCTACGGCGTGCAGTTGCTCAATATTTCTTCCAGATCGCCGGGGTAAAACGAAACGGCACTGTCCCACTTGCCGAAACCGCCCTGTTCATTGACCGCTTTTACCCATTCGGCAAGATATGCCCGCTTTGCACGGTTCCGGTCATCATCCTGCCCCTTGGTTTCGAGGACAAGGTGTTTTCCCGATCTCATACGAATGATAAAATCGGGGAAATATTTATGCACGACACCTTTATAATGGTAGTAAATCACAAACCCGAGATGGTCATTTTTAACCCATGATTCCACGGCATCGCATTTATCGAGAATATATGCTTCGGACGCTTCCCATGTGCTGTCATACACCGTAAAATTCACATGAGATTTTTTACTGCATTCACAGGGTTTGCTTGTGTGCCATGTCTGAACGTCTTTCGTTGAACGAACCGGTGTAATATCATCGAACACCGGCATCAGTTTTTCGGTATTTTCCGTCCTGATTGCGTTCCAGATATTTTGCACGACCTTATTCATGTTCAACAGGATAAGAATCTTCTTCCGGCGCTCATCCTGATTAAAAAGATCGGTTTTGATGATGATCCGGTTTGATTTTATGTAATCTTCTACAATGCGTATAAGCTGAATCAGAAAAACTTCAGGGCGACCTTTCCAGTTCGGATTTTCATTGTTGTAAATCTTTTGTGCAACCCTGAAGATTATCGTCTGAAGCCTGTTTTTTTCTTCCAGTTCCTTCAGATCAATTTCGCTCATGGTTGCCGGAGATACCATCGGCTTTCCTTCGATGACATCGGCCATCTGTGCTTCGGTAATACTTTCATACGGATCAAGTTCAAGTGGTTTGACCCGAGCCATGTCAACCGAAAGTACCGGACGGAAAACGTGGTCAATCCGAATAATGTTCGGAAATGTTATCTCGTGATGCGCTTTTTCATGTACCGGTTCAATCTTTGTTTTAGGTTGCGGCGGCGGTGGTGGTGTTCCTTCTCCTCCTTCGTGTGGAAGAAAGGTAAAGGGAACGCCGAAGATATTCACATATTCCGCTTCGAACAACCCGTCTTCGCCCACATCGTACGATGTACGGCGCAGTCCGCGACCTACAACCTGCTCACAAAGTAGCTGGCTTGAGAATGCCCGCAAACCCATGATATGGGTCACATTCTGAGCATCCCACCCTTCCGATAGCATACCTACTGAAATCACATTCTGAATCTGTTCTCCGGGCAGCCCTGCCTTGCCTACCGTATTTACCGTACGGCGAAGCAATTCAGCCTGTTCCTTTTTGGAAAGTTTTTTCTCTTTCGGCTCATCGTCGTCCGTGTTATCTTCATTCGTGTCGGTAGTGGCTACTATTTCTTCAGCCTCTTCCTGCGATTCAGCTTCGTCAAGAACCTTGCTGTCTATCTGAAGTGTTTTCGAAGGGTCACACAGTTCCGGTATCTGGATTTCTCCGTGGTCGAAAGCATATTTGATACGGGAGGATGTTTCCGTCCTGTTGGCAACGGTTATCATGACCGGCGGAATGGGAAACCCGGCCTCTTGCCATGCATTGCGCGTTTCCAGCCAGTCTTTTCCAAGGAGGTAATAGGCATTTATCATCAAGTCCGGCAGCGGTTCCGACTCTTCTGCTTTACGATTAATATCGTCCTTCACATCGTTGTCCATGTAAATATGGTAGAGACGGGACTTGATATCCTTTGTGACAATGCTGTCATCGCGAACGACGACACGGGGAGTTTTGACCAACCCTGCTTCTATGGCATCATTGAGGCCGAAATCCGAGATAATCCATGGAAACAGTGCCTCTTCCTGACTCTGTTTACCGGATGGCGCAAATGGTGTCGCCGAAAAATCGAGACAACGAAGAATACCCCTCGCCCGATTAATACGGTCGAGGCCGCCAACCCATACGGTCGCCTCTTCCTGCTCTTTCTTGAGTCCCTTTGTTTTGCTCATGGCCGCAAGGCGCCATGCATGGTGTGCCTCGTCATTAATGACAAGAATGTTCCGGGCATCAGCCATATCGCCAAGGACTTCGCGAACATAAGCTTCATCACTCTTTGCGCCACGCTTGTCAACCGATTTTCTTTTTGCAATTTTCTCGTCGGTTTCCCATGACAGCGTATGCCAGTTGTGGATCAGCACCTTTCCCTGCCGCAGCCGGTCAAACAGGGCATGCGGAATAATATTGAAAACTTCAAAGTAATTGCCTTCACTGTTGGGGTTGAGAACTGAAAGCCGGCTTTTTACCGTAAGTCCGGGAGCCACTATAAGAATATTTTTTGAAAACCGCTTGTCTTGCGGACTTGCAGCCTTGTTGAGTATCTGCCATGCGATAACCATTGCCATGACGATCGTTTTTCCGGAACCGGTCGCCATCTTGCTGCACCACCGTACAAATTCTCCGCCATCACCGGGAATGTCAACGCCGACTTTTTCGGCATCCGGCGCTTCGGTCAGCCAGATGAGTGTTTCTATCGCTTCAAGCTGGCAAAAGAAAAACCTGCGTTCCTTGCGTTCTTCCGGATCCTTCCAGTGTTCAAGCAGCCGCTTGGTAATTCCGGTAATGCCCGGATACCCGCTCTCGCGCCACTGTTTAACCCGTGGCCGTATCTTATTTGCAAGTTCTATGGGAACAAAAAGGCCGGGATCATCGAATGCTTTTGATTGCGGGGAAGCAATCACATATCCCGCTTCACGGCGGCCATCTGCCAGATTGAAAACCCGGTTCTCCCGGTCATACGACCAGTGACGTGACGGTTCTTCATACGGCGAATTGATTATCAGTTTGTCTATGGTTGTTTGCGGCATTACCGTTTCCTGTTTTTCTGTTCGAGCAGGGGTTGCAGCGGTTTCTCGGTAAGCAACCGCATCTGCTGTATCGCTATTTTGTTCAGTTTTGCAAGACGTTCCGGTTGTGAAACACCTTCATTGATAAAAAGGGCGTTCAGATTCTCCATATTGGACAGGCAGACCAGTTGATTTACGTCCGCATAATCGCGGATGTTTCCCTTCTGGCCGGGGTTGGCATCCCGCCACTGCTTCGCAGTCATGCCGAATAGCGCCATATTGAGTACATCCGCTTCGGTTGCGTACACAAGATTTATCTGGGCCTTTGTCAGTTCAGGCGGGATGAGATTTTCTTTTATGGCATCGGTATGTATCCTGTAGTTAATCTTGGCGAGATTGCGCTTGATGTCCCAGCCGAGCTGTTTCTGCTCCTCTTCCTTGAGCCGTTGAAATTCCTTGATGAGATACAGCTTGAATTCTACCGAAATCCATGAAGCGAATTCAAAGGCAATGTCCTTGTGGGCATACGTGCCGCCATAACGGCCGGTTTTTGCCACGATACCAATTGCATTGGTTTTTTCTATCCAGTTTCTGGATGACAATACAAAGCCATTGCTCCCGCTCTCATTTCTAATGTTACTGAATTCCGTAACATTAAAACCGGGGTTATTCAGCCGCTCCCATACTCCCATGAACTCAATCGTGTACCGTGTACTCATCCAGTGCGTTATCACGATTCCCGTACTTTCCTGATTCTTATGCCGGGCCATATCGGTAAGGGAAATGTAATCTTCGTCCTGCATGGCGACCACGGTAATTTCGTGCCCTTTAACGTCCATTTTTGCCATAGGTATTCTTTCAATTATCAGTATTCAATTTTCGTTAAGTGGTATCTATTTGGCATGGTTTACATTTCAGTCTGGCAGCACCAATTCTCCAGTTCATTTTATAGCTGTAATACTACGAAATTTCATTCTGGAGAAGTACCATTTACAAACCCAACCAAATGAGTTTATTATATTATGGCAGATTCGCCACAATTATCTATTTCAAAGCCTGATAATTTTCAAACTCTCGATTCCCCGGTCATCGACAATCTTTACGGCTACACATTTGCGGTTTCCCGGTTCAAAGGGAATTGATTCCGTGCCGCGGAATGCCTCGATTTTCTCTTCATCGATTTCGGCCTTGAGGTTACGGGCAAGTGTCGCCCAACCTTCGCTGGCACCGGCCATCGGGAAAAATACCTGTGAAGGAAACAGGCTTCGCCCGTCGTAATTAGTGTCAAGCATCCACATGGCGATCTGGTGTTTTCCGCCCGATTCGACATTTCCGGTTTTGGGGTTGTAGTAGTCGAAACCGAGCACGTCTACCTGATACTTGCCTTTATGCTCGCCTTTTTTAATCTCTTTCAGTTCAACTTCTGGCTGCCCGATAAGCCAGAAGCTTTCGTTGCTTGAGCGTTTCTTGCGCAGATCATCCGTAAGAAGATCGGCGTTCATCTGCACCTTGAGCAGTTGCATGCCGGTCGCGCTTGCCGGTAATTCATCGATATCCTTTGCCGCTTCCTCGTCAAACTGGAATGCGCAGAACAGGAGCAGATCGGGGCGGAATGCGCGGGCTTCCTGCCATGCGTTTTCAACCATTCGCTGTTCGAGCGGGGCATGTTCCGGGCCAAAGCAGATAAGCACCTTTTGCGGTTTCCAGTGTGCCGGTGGTTCGGCAACGCTGTTTGCTCCTGCATCGCACCATGTGGTTTCACCTTCGGCTTGAAGGTAAAGTGTACCGCTCATTGGTTCGATACGGCTGAATTTGATATATTGCCCATTTTTACCACGAACGCCGGTTTTAAGCAACTCCTGCCGCCATTCGGACTGACGGAGCGTTTCACCTGAACGGGTAACTGATGCGTCGGAAATACCGATGTCGGAGGTTTCGATTTCTTCGAATGATTTGACGGTCGGGGCGGGGACGGCTTCGACGGTGAAGGGGCCGGTGATGCGTTTACGCTTGGTGTCGATTAAGGGTTGGTCATAAAGGACTTCTTGCGGTGGTGGTTCATTGTTGGCTATTGACTTGAGCGTAATATGCGAAACAGTTTTATACTTGAAGCCTGATGCAATACCCTCTCTTGGCTGTGACAGTTCATAAAAGTCAAAACTGGCGGTCATTAGGCGCTGTTTTGCAAGCGTAATGGCAACACGAGATGTGTCGCAGGTAATCCAGCGTCTTCCCCATTGTTCTGAAATAAATGCAGTCGTACCTGAACCGCATGTAATGTCAAGTACGAGGTCTCCAGGATCGGTGCACATTAAGAGGCAACGTTCAATTACTTTTCGAGATGTTTGAACAACATATTCCATATCAGTTTCACCGCGAGTATCATCCCACATAGAATTGTAGGGAATATAAGGGAAATCTTCAAAATATCGTTTGTATATGCGAAGCGATTCACGTTTTAATAACCGACCCACTTCCCATAATCTATTCATACCTGATACGGTTGTTTTCCAATGCCGTTTTGGTCCGCAATCAATTTTATATTGATTTTTACCATCACTAAAGATGAGAGTTCTTTCTTCTGGTTTACCACCACCTTCACTTACAACAGGATCAGCGACAAAAATTCTTGCACCGTTTGGAAGTTTTTGCGGATTTAAAATTTCTTCTTCAGTGATTCTACGTATTGTTCCATCGGGCAATTCAACATTTTTGTATTCTAATGTTCCTTCTCCGCCGAGTAATTTTTCTTTGAAAATAGTATGGAATTTTATACATGATTTATCTTTGGCATACCAAAGTAAAAAATCATTAATTGTTCCTACGAGGGTAGATGATGATCCACTTGTCTTTTTAAAAATGATTTCTCCACAGTAGTTTGAACTACCAAATATTTCATCTAAAATTTCGCGTACATGGTGCACATTTTCATCACTGATTTGCACAAAAATGCAACCTTTTTCGTTCAACAATCCCTTTGCGATAGATATTCTATCTCTTAAATATGTCAAATAAGAATGTAATCCAAGTTCCCAAGTATCCCTGAATGCTTTTATCATCTCCGGCTCACTACTCAAATCCTCATCCTTACCATCCTTCACATCCCTCTTATTCACAAACGGCTGAAAATTGCTCCCATACTTGATTCCATACGGCGGGTCGAAGTACACCATCTGCACTTTCTCCCCCATGCCCTCTTTTTCAAGCAGTGAATTCATCACCAGCAGCGAGTCTCCGGCAATCAGCCGGTTTGTCCATCCGTCCTTGTGTTTGTAAAATTCCACGGCTTCACGTAACGGCCGTTTTTCCTGCTCGGCAAACAGCGACATCTGTTCTGCACCCGGTTTTTCTTCTTTACGTACCTGCTCGATGATCCGCTTGGGGTCGATCCGTTCATGTACATGCAGACTCACAGTAGGCACCTCAAAACTGGTATGTTCTGCTTTTCCTGCCCAGACCAGTTGCGGATCGAGGTGCGGGTCGTACTGGTACTGCTTTTTTGCACCGTCTTTATCGGTATCAGGGGTTACCAGCCCTACGGGCGGATTATTCAGGCGCTCCTGCTCGTTGTGGGTGTATTGTTCGATGGTTTTCTTGCTGCCGTTATCTCTGGGCATACGCACCTTCTCTTTTATCGTTTTCATGTCGGTAATTACAGGTTTGCTTGATTTTTGTTTTTCGGGGCGGGTTCTGGTTTCAGGAGCCGGGCTTGCAGCATTTCCTGCAATGGCGTTTATTATATCGCTCTTACGCCATGACTGCGGTTTGATATCGTATTCCCTGCATATATCTTTCAGATGAGAAAGTGGCAGGGAATCAAGAATCGCTTCTGCCGGGATAGAGCGAATCCGCATCAGTTCGCTTATGATATCGTCACGTTTTTTGCCGGATAGTCCGGAAACATCGAACGCCTGTGCCGTTTCAAGCAGAACGGTTCTTGTAAGACATTCGAGAATTTTACGTTTATTCATCATGCCGAAATCCGGATCAAAAGGAAAGCCCGAGGTTCTGAAGTTTTATACTCATGGCAATTGAACTGACGTTGAAGTCTTTTGCCAGTTCACCGATGATGTCTTCGCTTGAATCAAGACCACCGGTGCACATGTATTTCTGGAGTGCCTTTTTTACAAACGGCGTCGGCATAAGCAATTCTGCGGCAAAAGTATTTGCGGTGATCTCAGCTTCATCGGTAGCATCCTGCGAGTGGCCATTCCGGAAGAATATCTTTTTATCGACATAAAGCCCGGAACGGTCGGAAAAAAGAAGGTGTCCCAATTCATGTGCAATAGTAAATCGCTGCCGTACCTTTGCGTGTCGCTTGTTTACAACAATCATGCTTCTGCCATTGTGCACTTTCTCAAGAACACCGGACGTATCATCCGGCAAATCCGCTTCTGCGACATCGGCATTCAATTTATCGGCAATACCTTCAACATTTACAGGCCAGTCATCAATTCCAAGGTTGCGGATGAGAATCTGAGCCCTTCTTTCGACAGTGCCTTTTCTCATTGTTTAGCCTTTCGTTTCTGCAGTTTCTTCTTTTTCTCTACAATTTCCCTTATTTCATAGATGGCGCTTTCTTCCATTACTGCGCCACCATGAACGAATACCGGAGCTTCGCCATTTTCCCCGAAGATATCCGCAAGCGAAGGAAGCAGTTCTTTTGGCTGTACATCAAGAGCACGGGCAATTGCATAAAGACGGTCTATCGGAAGTTTCTGACGACCGCTTTCTATCAGCACCATTGAGGGACGTTCAAGAGATACTGCTTTGGCAAGGTCTTCCTGCGAAAGCCCCTTGGTCTTACGGATATCCCGAATGCGGGAACCGATCTGGGAATAAATCCGGTCTATTCTTTTTCGAGGCATATACCATGAAAATAGAATGAAACCCGGAGACAATCAATTGAAAATGTTATTTCTAACAACCGTTATTAGTAACAACATAATATTTTGTTTGACATTAATGCTCTCACAGAATATTTTCATACCATGAACAAAAATATCTTAAAACCACAACTAATGGAGGCCTTGCAATGAGCAGGAATCAACATGTAGTGCCACACGGAAAAGAATGGGGAGTAAAAGGTGCCGGAGCTGAACGCTTCACTTCACTTCATTCAACACAGGCGGAAGCAATTGAAGCTGGACGGGAAATAGCCCGGAACCAACAGAAGGAATTATTCATTCACAATCGGCATGGGCAGATACGTGACCGGGATTCTTATGGAAATGATCCTTGCCCACCGAGAGACCGGGTACATTAATAACGAAAGGATTTTATCTTGAATTACTGGAATACAATAACCGAACTTGACCACGATTATATGGTTCGAGAGCTTGTTTCGTATCTTGACGGGAACGGGTTTGTTGGTATCCAAGCTGATATCGTTGGATACAATCATCCTGAATTGATTTATTGGCAGAACACAGGAAATGGTCATATACCAGATGTCGTTGCACAAAAAAATAGAATGACCTATTTATTCGAGGTTGAGACAGTTTCAACATTAACAAGTGAGCATTCAAAAAGTCAGCGTCTGCTTTTTACCGCAAACGCCAAAGAACATGGCAAATTCTTTGTACTGGTTGTGCAAGCGTCTGCCAAGACAGATGCTGAATTATTACTTCAGCAAGAGGGATTACCTGCAACAGTCTGGACGGTTGGATAAAGAGGTATGCATGAGTTTCAAAAATGAGGTTCTTAATTCGGTTTTCGATAAAACCGCAGGCAGGTGCCACCTTTGTAGAAAATCACTCGCTTTCTCGAAATATGGAAAACATGGCACTCGGGGGGCATGGCACATTGAACACTCACACCCGAAAGCTCTTGGAGGTACAGATCATTTAAACAACCTTTTTCCGGCATGTATTTCCTGTAATCTGGAAAAGGGTACCGAATCAACACGTACAATCAGAAGAAAACACGGTTTAAGAAGGGCACCATATTCAAAAACAGAAATGGAACAATATTGAATAAAATCCATGGTTTCATTCGGATTGATTGGAACTGGTTTCGGTACAATGGTATCTCCAAAACATGCGTTCTGGTTCGGTTTATGCGGAATGCTCGCAGGATATTGGATGGAGGTTGAAGACATAGACATAAAATGATTTGAATTGAAAATTTCAAGGCAATTCAGTATGGATTATCTTGAAATACCGGTGGGAAGGTAGGTGCCGCTTTGTTTCTCTACCTTTCATCTTTTTTGGCTACTCTCGCCCCCCTTCCTGAGTGCATTTACAACAAGATGCACTCAGGTGAGGGCGGTGGTGAAGGTACATAAATTGATGAAAGGAGGTGAGAAACATGGGAAACGAGAAATCGTTCAAGCCCGGATATGTTTTGGTTTTTGCCAAATATATTCGGCGAAAAGGACGAATCATTTACCCGAAGCGCGGGAAATGTTTTCGTTTCTGGGCTAAAGTCAAGAAGTAATTCTTGATATTATTCCAGCCCCCACCGGTTTTTTGTTTTTTTTTGCGCTTGTTACTAAAGTCTTTAATCAAACAAATAATCCATTTTTATCAAATTGTGCTTTATTGTATTTTTTATCGTATGATTTTTTTTATAACTTTTTAACTGATTTGAATTTCGGGAGGTCACTAACAATAATTTTGTAATTTAAAATAGTAATAACATAACAGTCTTTTCTCCTTGTTCCGAAACCGAAAACTGGCACTTTTCAAGACTTCCGAAACAGGAGGACAGGGCGCTCCATATATGGGCGTCCTTCCTTCGTCTTGGAAGTCAGGTATGCCAGTACCTCGGTTCGGGATGTCGTGAAGTGACGCCTTTTTATTTGGGGAAAGGTGCTGTTTTCAGGATAAGTTCACATTTCATTATAATGGAGGTCTCAATGTCAGCACCAAAAACAAAATTCCAGAAATTCGCCCGTTATCTGCTCATTTCAAGTGCCGCTTTTGTCGCCCTGATAATCCTGATTGTTTCATTATCTCCAGAACCTGAAAAGACCGCTTCTGCTCCTGTAACACGGGAAGAAAAAATCAGCCAGATAGTTAAAAAATCCGGTGGCGATAGTATAAGCGTTAAACTGGATTCAATTTTTGTGGATCAGGGAGGCTATCGGGCGGATATTGAGTACACCATAAATGATAGAAAAATTGTAATGCTGTCAAAAGCGATGGATATCATGAAAGAAATCTATGCTGACCCTGCTTTAAACGAAATCCAGAGTTGCATGCTTCGGCCGCATACTGTTTTTATCAACAGTTACGGGCAGGAAACCGTTTCTCAGGCGGCGAAGCTGGTTTTGTACCGTAAGGTGGCCCAAAAGGTGGTTTGGGCGAATTTCACCTACGAGATGTACGAGAATCTGCTTAAAAATGAAGGTCAGTTGTGGATTCATCCGGGCATGCGGTAGATTCGGGAATTATTTTGATTGATGGTATAAAAATGACCGGTACACCATACCGGTTTTTTTACATCATTCAATTAAAACAGTGGTTGTATTCTATGAAAAATCCTAATGAGCAGTACATAAAAGAAGCAGAAGCGAAATATCTGCAAAGGGATAAAATCGTTAATCAATATCATTCAGAGTATAAAACTGATTGGGAGAAAATTGAACCACTCCTTAAAAATTCAGGCAATCGACCCAAAAACAAAGAAATATTCAGAAATGCCTGTATTGCGCTACTCAATTTTATGCGATTTGACAAAGTCGAAGAAACCGACTCAAGTATAAAAATGCTGTTATGGGGCAAGTTCTTTAGTCAGAACCAGAATCTTATACAGAAGATGTTTGCTCCTTTCAGAAATATTAAAAACTCAGACCTTCCACCATTACCAGTTCGAATTCGATTCAAATCGGAACCAGAGAGATATGAAAACCTTTTTGCAGAAATGGCAGGAGGAGCGCGGTATAGCTTCGACATCCCAGAAGAGGTTGTAGACTTTTTTTTAAATGATCCCATTTTCAACAATTATTATTCTGAGTTCTCGGCAGACGAATATACACCACCTGTTACCCCAACAGAACTTTCTGATAAACTTGAGATACATCCGTCAATTATTAGCAATCCACAAAAGCCTCTCGGTAAATTTTTCCATGAATGTTGTGAAGACCAAAACACAAATACCCCTCGTTTACATTATGTAACTTTATTTCCTTTGGCGCGGAAATGTATTCAACAATCTAAACAACTTTCACAAACAGATAAAGAAGCCTTTAACGACATTGATGATCTGATGATTTTGTGGATCTCGCGCCCCCATTAAAGTTTTATTCTCGCCGTAAAGTTTCGTAAAGTTTCATAAATCCATTCCCCCGTACAACCAAATATCTTTGTTGTAGTTCACATTGTGAGCTACCGATTGTATTGGCTATTTCAATTTATGGGGAATAAAAAATATGCATGATATCAATAATGGAATCTCAATTTTTTTTAAAAAATTTAATGTTACTCCGAATCATTTCTCCGGTGATGGTACACAAGCTATTACTGATTGCCCTTTTTGCGGCAAAGAAGACCATTTCTATATCAACAATTCAAATGGATTGTGGATATGTCACCACTGTGGCAAAAAAGGCAATCAGCTTTCATTCATTGAAATGCTGTTACCTTCCTTCCAAAAAAGCTTCTTCGGCACTCCTGAAATTCAGCTTGCAAGTAATCGGCATCTAAAACCCGAAACCTTGCGGAGTACCGGAATCGGTTATAACCCTCAAACTGGTGAGTACATCATTCCGGCGTATAAACCGGACGGCAAGCTCCATACAGTTTACACCTGCAAGCTAATAAACGGCAAATTATCAAAACCGTTTTGCCTGAAGGGCTTTCCAACTTATTTATACGGTCTTGAAAAATTAAATGCCGATAAAGTCTATCTTTGCGAAGGCATCTGGGACATGCTCGCCATGCGTGAACTTGGATTGTGTACAGTCGCGGTTCCGGGTGCAAATACAATCAAACAAGATTGGGCAAAACACTTTACTGGCAAGTCTATTTACATAGTGTATGACAATGACGAAGCAGGCAGAAACGGTATTAAAAAGGTTGTTGGCCTGCTCCGCAATGTAGCATTTGAAATTAAACATATCAAATGGCCTGCCGGTAAGCCAGCGGGGTATGATGTTCGTGACCTTTACATTCAACATGGTAGTGGTACTCTGGATATTTTACAAAGTTATCTATTTGTTGTAAAGATAGAACTACCTATCTCAAATCAGGTAGTAAATTCTGACGATAATATTCATGCTGTCCTTTTTTCCATTACTCAGAACAAAAATCTGACACCTGATGAACGCCACCAGCAATGCGGAGAAGCGGTACGGGAATGGCTTCGGACTATTGGCACTTTTTATCATACACCTGATAATGATTTTTCGTCGGCAATGTTTTTTAATTCGGCCTTGAAGGTATTATTTCTGATTCAGAACGACAATTTCCTTTCATGGCTCAGTGATACCCTTCGCGTCAATCGGGCATCAAAACTGTTTTCATTTATACTGAAGGATATTGAAAATGAAGCTTTATCCGACAGGGCAAAGGAAATCAATGTAAGCCTCTATTGGGCAAAGAAAGACGGAAAAATATACCTTTCCTGTGGCCCTAATAAAATTGTACGTATTTCCGCCGATACAATTGAAACAGTTGACAACGGCACCGATGGCATTTTATTCACTCCGTTCACCTGTTTACATGAGTGGACGTTTACCGATCCTGTCGATCCTTTTGATAGATTGCAATTATTCCAGAATCTTTCGACTGTATCCCCACATGCCCGAATGCTCTTGAAATTATGGTTTATTTCTTGTCCGACAAATCCACTTCACAAACCGGTACTGGTTATTATTGGTCCTGTCGGTTCCGGCAAAACCTGTATTATCAGGAATATTTTCCATCTTTTCGGCATGTCCCAAAACGCTCTCTGTCCAAAAGAACGTGAAGGGGAACAGGATTTCTGGGTAGTGCTGAATTTCGGTGGAATTGCATTGGTCGACAATGTTGACTCCCATATCAAGTGGCTGCCTGATAACATCGCGGTAGCATCTACAGGAACACCATATAAGAAACGTAAACTTTACCCCAATGATGCCATAGCCTCCTATTATCCACATGCATGGATCACACTTACATCTGCAAATCCATTGTTTGCTTCAGATGCCGGTTTAGCGGACAGGGCACTTGTTATCAGATTGGAACGGCTTGTTTCCGATACTGCCGATGCAAGTTTGACTCTGGAAATACGGAATAACCGCGATGGCGTGATGTCTTGGCTCTGTACTATCCTGAAAAAGGCACTTGCAGATAATAAACCAGTTCCTCAAGGATTGAATAAACGACACCCCGATTTCGCTGATTTCGCCGTTCGGATCGGCCGTGCATTAGGTGAGGAGGAAGCAGCAATCAAGGCATTGAAAGCAGCCGAAGCTGATAAAGGTATGGTATGCCTTCAGAATGATTCCTTGGGTTCGGTACTGCTCGATATTCATAATACTACAGGATTCAAAGGTACTGCTTCAGAACTACTTGATTTAATCAGAAAAAAAGAAGGTATTGGAAGCTATTTCTACAAGATATCGGCAAAACAGATCGGTGTCAGAATCGGGAGAATATGGGCACACATCGAAAAGGTTACCGGTGCAACCAAGTTAATGGATCGGACACGAACAACAGTTTACCACATTCCTGAATTAAGGAAGAAGGAGAAATCAACGGAGAAAACATCATGTAAGATACCCAAAACGGAAAAGAACGATTAACTTGCAGGATGTGCGGATGTCAAATGGCGGTTTTAATGAAAGTATTTACAACTATTGTTTATAAGACTTTTTCACAAAACAGGGTTTCACTTCCTGCAATCCTGCAAAGCTGTTTTAGTTACTTTGAGAGGGGTTTTCAAGCGGGTAACTCGTAGGGACCGTCTATTGATTAGTTCAAGGTTTTTAAAATTGGTTGAAATACTAATCAGATTTTTTACATTTCATAAAGGAGAATTTATTAATGGATAAAGAATATCTATACAGAGAACACCACATGGATATTGCTGATGTGACCAAAAAACTGCATGAAGTAAAAGCTGATCAGTTGGAAATCGACATCATCGTTGATGCATTTGAACAAACGATAAACCCATTGCATGTATTCAACTATTTGTTTCAATATTATGATCGTCCTGAACAAATAAGCCATGAAGAGGTTAATAATCTTTATTTAAAATATCTATTCTGTTTGACTGGTACAGAATACTACCCGTTAATAGCAGTTTGTGTCTATGTCTGGTTATCGTTTTCCAAAGAACAAAAATTTCGTGCTCTGTTTCTCAACAGGTACCTTGTGGAAAACGGTAAGCCATCTGATCCAGAGGAGGCATATAGAATTCTATTACGTGGAATAGACGAATATTTAGAGAAATCCAAAACCGGAATATCAACCAATTGAGGTTAAGAAATCAATTACGGGAGAAACATGATGGAAAAAGAATTTTTGACCAGCAAAGAACTTGCGGACTACATGAATATATCAATCAAGTTCGTTGAAAAATACCGTCATACCGGCCGCATACCCGGAGCGGTAAAGGTCGGGGGAAGTTGGAGGTTTTCAAAGGATGAAATTGACCGTCATCTACTGAACGGTAAATTACTTCAACCTGTGCTGAAGATCAACCGGAAAGCAGTCAAGATCAGATAGTGTCGTATGGAAAATCTTTACATTAGATTATTTCCATGCTATATTATAATTATCGATAGTCAATATTTCGAACAGTGATGGTTTCAGCATGGGAATGAATATTACACAGATCGGGCCGCGTAAATGGGTTCTGCTCATCCGGGTATGGAAAGATAACCGGGAGCATAGTCAACGCCATACGTTCACGGGAACCCGCAAGGCGGCAGAGGAAAAATACTATGAACTCCGTCAGCGTCTCCGTGAAATCGCCGATGCAAGTGTTCATCTTTCAGCTACAAAAATCGTCACGTTCGGTCAGGCGCTCGATTATTATTACGAAGCACGGAAAAACAGCATTTCCGCACCGTATGCATTTGACGAGATGAAAAGGGATTTAAGCCATGTTCCGATAGAAAAAATACGTGAACATTTCCGGCGTTACTGGGTTAATCTCAGACACCGGATTTCCCGCCAGACAGGAAAACCGCTTGCCAATACGACCGTTAATCATTACACCATAATGGCGAAAGCTGCACTCAATCTCTGCGTGACCGACGGTCTGCTTGAATCTAATCCGTTACAGAAAATGGAAATTCTCAAGGTTATTCCCAGAGATAGAGTTTTTACCGACCTTGAACGGCAACGGCTCATAAATATTGTCGATCAGGAAGCACCCCATCTTTCGGCAGTTATCCGGTTGGCTTTTGAAGTACCTTGTCGGAAATCGGAACTGTCGGCACTTACCCGCGAACATCTTGATCTTATCAATAATGTTATCTATGTCCCGGATGAAATCGCAAAGTGTAAAAGTGGAAGCTGGAAACCAATTCCGCCGGGATGGCTCACGACCTATTTCCGTACTCTGCCGCCAGTGGAAAAATGCCCGTGGCTCTTTTTCAGGTACGTGAAAAAACATGACAAGTATCTGCCACTCGGAGATTTTGACCGGGCAATGCGTCGCTGTCTTACGATTGCCGGTTTAAAGGATGCACATTTCCACGATACCCGCCACAATGCCGCAACCGAGCTTCTCAATGCCGGAACACCGGAACGGGCATTATGCCAGATAGCCGGTTGGAAGAGCGGTAACATGCTCCGCACGTATTACCACCGCGACGGGCTTTTAGCTGCTCAGTCGGTAGTTTGGCCGCAAAACAGAAATACCCTACGCTCGCAGGCTTCGCAGTAGTACCTACAGGTAACATTACTATTTGGTGATTTTCTGAATCGATTCAATCAATGCGGGAATATGCAGTTTAACAATACTCCAGATTTCCTCTGCATCAACCCCGAAAAAATCATGTGCAATAATGTTTCGAAGCCCTTTTATGTTTTTCCAGTCGATTGTACTGTATTTCAGTTTGAACTTATCTGAAATCCGTTCAACCATCTCTCCGATAACTACAAAATTCATGCAGACGGCATCAAAGCTCTTTTTATCGGTGAAAAGATCATCCGCATTTGAGAATGGCCGGGAAAAATCAGAAATCTTTTTTGCGGCATCAAGAATTAACCTGAGTGCGAGAAAACTTTCTGCGGCATCGAGAATTTTCATGAGGGAAAGGTGGTTCTTTTCTTCAGACAAAAATAGCCTCCTTAAGTATCATATCGCGGGCATACGGTCGTAGGTATTTTTCCCGAGCGAGATTAACTCCACGGTTGAAACGTGAAATAAAAAATTCACGGATATTGTTTTTCAGGACGTGTACATCAGTATCGGGGGCATCGAGTTCAATAATAAGATCAATATCGCTTTGGGCTGTCTGCTCACCACGGGCAAAAGAGCCGAAAAGACCAATCTTTGTAATGTAGAAGTGGTTTTTCAGTAACTCCCGATTCTCTCTTAAAAATTCAAGAATTTCATCTCGTGTTTCCATTTTTCACCCCTTGGCCTTACTAAAAATATGCACTTTTATCCATCCAATGAATAAAATAAAAGAGTTTCAATTTTGTTTGTACCGCAATTCATTTTTATTCTATTCCAATTTTAGCAGGAGTCCTTTATCATGTCATTACAAGATACTAAAATTATCGCTTTGAGTGAAGTCTCACTGGAAGATGCAAGGGATATGTATGAATTTATGCTTATTGAGAATGAACAGGTATATCTTTCATATAAAGGAATGAGAGATAGAGCAATTTTTACTAATTTCCGGCTTATTATCATCAATGTTCAGGGTTTAACCGGGAAAAAGAAGAAATATTACAGTATTCCTTATTCCAAGTTTAACGGGTATTCTGTTGAAACCGCAGGTACATTTGACATTGATACGGAATTTGAGTTCTGGGTTTCCGGAATGGGTGGTATAAAATTAGAGTTCACACGAAATACGGATGTAAAGAAAATTGCAGTTTTCCTCAGTTCAATAATTCATTAGGACGCGAATTATGAGTTACTCCAAAGACCCGGTTGTTGAAGAAATCCGCGAGACACGGCGGAAAATTTTCAAGGAATTCGACAATGACCCATATAAATTCGGCAAATTCCTTGCGGAACGGCAGGAAATGCGCAATAGTAAACCATCCCGTTTGAAGGGAACATCAACTAAAAGTAAATAAAAAAGCAGCAAATTATATCTCAGTACCATCATATGGTAACGAGATGCATCTCTGCTTTTTTTGTCACGAGTGCTTAAAAATCGATATTTCACCCAAAACCGTAGACCTCTACGGTCGCCACCGGAGCCTCACGAATTATAAGTCATTGAAATTAATGATAGAAGATACTGCCGCAGGCAAGTTTCCTAAACCTGGTGCCACAGGTTCGAATCCTGTCGGGGGTATTTCTTCAAAGCTTCATAATTCTAATAAAATCAATGTATTCCAGAAACAGTAAATTGACTTTGTCGAATATTTATAAGATGGATAAGTTATTCCGAACCGGAAACAGATTCCTTCATATTACAAAAACCCGCAAACATTCAGTTACAGATCCCCCCTTATCAGTTTGTTTCATGCTTCCGGAACAAACGAATTCGGGAATTGTACGAACAGGTTACGAGACTGCAACGTATCTGCAGGAATGATGAAACCAGAGGACAAAAAAAGCATGCGGATACAGAAAAAAAGATACCTGGGGGGGTAAGCCACAAGGGCAACGACTCAAATACCTTATATGGGCCCCACGAATATACCGGACAACGAAAATAAACCTTTACATTAAATAATGATTGTATTGTAAAGAAAATCGGTAAAAATACCCTGATTGTCATAGAAACAAAGATTTTTGGTGAAATAAAATTCGTTTTGGTATAAAATTTTTAATCAGGTTTGAAATTTGTTTATTATATTTTCAAATACAGTGTAAAAAATCTTTTATTGAATGTTTTTAAAATTCAAATCAGAACAAATTAACCAGCATTTTTTCAAAAACAGGTTTACCCGATTCTGTACTAATTCGTACTATAAAATTACCATAGGGTATACCCGAAAAAACCGGAGTTGTTACATTTTTGAAAATTGTTTTCTTGTATACAGATACACCCTTTAAGGTAAATACCTGAATCGTAAGTGGATATTGATAATCAGATATCACTGTCAGATTATTACCTCTGAAATATATTCTGTTATCATATTTGTTCCTGGAATTTTCTTTGTTTATGATCTTGCTTGGATCATATACGGTTACATTAATAACTACACTGCTTGTGCATCCCTGAGAATTACAAAATGCAGCAACATAATCTCCTTCTTGTGATTTGGATATATTTCTGATAGTTATTTCCCTGTTTTCAGATTTAAAATCCTGTGGACCTTTCCAGCTCCAATAACCATTACTTAATGGCTGAGGACCAAATTTAAGTGTATCACCAGCATTTAACGTGACATTCGTGGTTTCCTGCCATGGTTGACTGTTAATTTTTACATAGGAGGTAATCTCTGATGGCGTACAGGGTGGTGAAGAAACATTGGAAAAAACACAGGTAGTAACTGTTTGTGACGGCGAATTTATTGAAAGCCGGTTATTATCGGGCAATTGCATATCAGCCAGAGGCTTCAGGTCACCAGGAAGACTGAATTGATATACTTTAACAGTTTTGCCTGTATGGCTGAATTTCGATAAATCCAGGGAATACATTTTATCATTACCGGTTCCGTTTCTTATTACAACCACCAATGAGCTGTCTTTGGTGAGCGCAGCAATTGTATTGTCGTTATCGCTTGAGATTATATGCGATCCGGGACGAATAAATCTGCTGAATGCACAATGCATGTAAAAACGACTTTTGTACGTAAATTTCTGATTCCGGTGATCCGCATTTATCGACATCCAGTTTTCTGCAGGATCGCTCACCTGCCAGTCTATCCAGGCTTCGGCTTTAAGATCACGAATATCCCTGATTATCACATCAGCCATCCATAATGCTATATGGCTGTTATCATTTTTGTGCAATGGCCCGGATTCCGACTGCCAGACTCTTTTACCCAGTGATGAGGCTTTTGATGCAAGTTGAGTTCTGGAATTATGGCCGGAATAACTGTGTGTGTTGACTTGAGACAGGTATTCCAAAGCTTCAGTATCATAACCGTTAAGGCTTGTCAGGGCCTGATCAATCGAAGATTCATCTGCAGCACTTACTGATGTCGCTCCAAAAAGATTTTTTGCAACAAGTGCTTTCCCAAGCTCTTTAATCATTTTTGACTGATTATTCTTAAAACCGCAACCTTCCTGATCCCCCATTGATTTCCACCACCCTGCGCTCGGTTCATTGAATGGTTCTACAGTCCTGAATGTAATATTCCACGTATCTTTGTAATATTTTACTACTTCAGAAAGGTAATCTGCAAAATCATCAAAATAATCTTCCTTGAGATTATCCGATCCGTCACTATTTCCAGAAACGCAGCCACTTTTGGTCATCCACCAGGGGGGGGAATTTGAAAATGCTTCGAAAATAAGATCTTGTCCATGTTCATTAATTTCAAGTAGAATCCTGCGTTGATAAGAATCTGCATCCCAGTCGTAATCACCACTTTCTGTTGGTTTGAAACCTGGAACTTTTGCGCCACCGCTTCCTTTGGTCAGATGATCATGACCGGGCTGGTCTCCACCACCGATATTGTACCTGAAAATATTATATCCAAGACCAGTATCAGGGTCGACAATCGCATTAACAAGTGCTTTTCTGTTTGCATCATCCCATTTTCCTGCGAGAACTGCCCACCAGCATAAACTTGTACCCCAACCCTCAAATCGCTGAAATCTTTCGAGTGGATCTATTGTTACTGTGATTTCTTGTGATATTGATCTGAATGGAAGAACAGTTAAAGATAGAATTATAGAAAAAAGAATCGATTTAATGCATATTTTGATCATAGATTATTCCAAAGTTTAGTGCTCGAAAAAGATCCTTTAAAATTGATTGAAGTTTTATTCGTTTAAAATCAGCATATTCCTGGTATTATACCTATAAGAGGCTGCAATCATGATGTTTTCCGCACACATGATTATTGTATTAATATAACCATAACCGGGGGTAATTGATAAAAAATGTACACCGAATCGAATAAAAAAAGCTGTTTATTTAGATCCGGTCTGGCAGTTACACTGTGTTTTTAACCCTGATGTATGGTTTTGTACAGCCTTTCAACCTGCAAACAGAACGACTCAATTCTGGCTTCAAGTATCTGCGGGAAAGTGTTGCCGTCTGTTTCTACAGACAAAAATGGAAGTGAAGTAAACGAATCCAGCTTGTTGTTATGTAAAGATGAGTTCATGTCGTTAAAGGATTTTTTTGTATCAAGTGTTGCTTCAACCGAAAGAACTGCTTCGATTACACGTGTGGGCATACAGGCAAAAGGACCGATTGATACCATTCCATGAGTAGAGTGAAGTACCTCTTTAAAGAAACCGCCGACAGCGAGTATCGATTCTCCACGAAATTCGAGATCAAAGAATTTTTTCCCATAAGTGGTAATTTTTTCTATATCTATTGTTTCGTACTCGTAAAGGTTGGATCTGGAAAGAATTTTCTTGATTTTTTGTTCATAACGGTTCTGTAAAAGCTGTTTAACGGCAAATTGAACTTTGGATTTGAATGTAAAATCCGGCTGGTAGATTCCATGATGAACAATATAATCTACATACTTGAGCCATTCGAAAAAGTGTGATTTTTTAACCACGATATCTCTTTTTACAAGTGCAGACATAAGATCCCTGCAGGAGAACTCATCGCGCCGTACAAAGATTTCTCCCATCAGTGATACCTTTTTTGCATTGGAAAGCGGATGTTTAAGTGGAATAGATGCAAGATTGTCAGCTATATTTTCAAGGACGTTGTAGATCTGTTTAACATGCCCGTTATTAAATGTGTCCGTAATTTTTTTCCACTGCTTTTCAAAAACTGAATGAGCTTCTTCTTTATCCAGTGCAAGTACAGTAAGTGCGTTTTTAATATCATCCATTACGTCAGAAATAATGAATGCTTTGAGGAACCCCAGTCGGTCTGTTGCACTGAATGCATCATGCAAGTATCCTTTCTCTGCTGTAAGGCTGAAGATGCATACATTTTCAAGTTTCTTTTTACGAATCAGGTTGTTTAGAAAAGCCCTGTATTGCGGAAAGCGGCAATTGCCAGGAGTAAAGGGCATGAAATATGCCAGAAGCTCATCATTGTTTTTCCTGTGAGCGAGGTATTTAAGCAGACCGCCTGTTGTCAGAAGCAGTGGAAGACATTCTTTGCATGAAGTGTTTGCGCGGCCAAATTTCAGTGCTTCATAATCATAGATCGGAATTGCTGATGAGTTAACACCAAGTCCTTTCATGGCTGCTGCCATGATTTCACTTGCAAAACGTCCCATGGAGGGAATAAGAAGATGTACCCTGTTGTTTCTGAAACTTACACGTTTTCCATTTGAAGTAATATAATCGGGTACTTTATTCTCGAATACAACTTTGGATGGTATAAACTCATTTTGCGTATCTGTAATTTCACCAAGCTTGCGGTATCTTTGAACTATGTCTAAAAATGCTTCTATGCGGGTATTGATTCCGGCATCTGCTGTATGGCTGTCAAGTTCCAGGGTGAGTGATGGCTTTGTGCCCATGATATCCCTGAATGAACCGACAAGAAAAGAATCCGGTCCGCAGCTGAAATTTGTAATCCAGGCTGCGAAAAGTTGAGGATGGTTTTTTACAAAACTTGCAGCTTTTAAAAGATTTTGCCCCAACGCCCAGCACATATCACTGTCACACAATTCATCTGTAAATGGCAGCATGTCCCATGGTATTATCTGTACCGCACGTGAACTGAATTTGGATGGAATCCCCATGTTTGCTTCACGTGCAAATGCATTATAAGGACGCCCAAAAAGCACTATAGCGGTTTTCTGAGGTTCTTTTTCAAGTTGAGTCAAAAATTCTTTACCGGTAAATGCCATTTTTGATTCAAACTCATTGTGTACCTGAACTGCAGCTTCAAATGCAGTAACTGATTCCTTGCCGGTTTTGCCAAGAGATTTCCCCAGATTAACGAACGCAGATTTTTGGGATTGAAGTCCATTGGAAAAATCAAACAGGGGGGTAAGTAACTTGTTTTCATCTATCAACTCCCTGAAAGCGCTGGAGAGATAGTAAGCTTCACTCTGAAGAAGAACGCATGTACACTGATGCTGTTTGGCTTTACTGATACTGTTCTTTACCGGAAGTCCCATGATTTTCGGAAGAAAATAATAATCTATTCCATCTTTTTTTAGTAAATTGTAAAATGAACCGTGCGCTATTTCACCGGGAAAACAGAATGATGAACGTCGTCGCTTTACTCCATCAGGATCAATTTTATCTGAAAGTACTGTAGAAAATCCCAGTTTTTTGAAAAAAGTGCTGTAGAACGGGTAATATGTATTTACAAGAAAAGACCGGTTAATACCGATAGTTTTTGTTCCGGAAGCAACCTTCTCTTCAGTATCAGGAAATACCATTTCAGTACGGGTACGGACAAGGTCCTTGCAGTCATTTTCTTTACCTGCATGATGAACCTGGTTGTAGTATTTATTGCACGCTCCTCCAAATGGGTATTTCTTTCCATCAATAATAATAATGGCAATTTGACAACCCCGGTCACATTTTTCCGCACCACCTTTACATGTAAAAGGCTGGCCGTGTTCAATATCCCTGTTTGACAATTCTGTCAGATCAAAAGAGCGCGGCGATGATGCTCCGGAACGGATACGCTGTGCCAGTTCAAGTGCAACACCGAAAGCTCCGATCAAACCAGGGTCGGGTGGGACAATAATAGGACGCTCAATCAGATTTGCCATTGCAAGAGGAACCGCTTTATTATAACATACTCCACCCTGCATGAAAATCCGGTTCCCGGTTTTTCTCTGTCCTTTAACCCTGTTTACATAATTCATGCATATGGAGTAAACCAGACCTGCAGTAATATCCTCTTTACTTATACCTTCATGAGTGGCAATTTTAATGTCGGAACTGATAAAAGCTGCGCACTGATCATTGAAATTAGGGGGTAGTTGTCCTTCACGTGCGATTGTTTCGATCTTTTTATAATCTATTCCGAGACTTTCGTACGCCGATTCTTCAAGAAAAGAACCGGTTCCTGCACTGCATGCTTCATTCATTGCATAATCGGAAGGAACTCCATTTGTAAGGTGAGTGTATTTTGCGTCCTGGCCGCCAATCTCGAAAATAGTGTCTACATCAGGATCGTAAAAGGCTGCGCCTGTGGCATGAGCAATAATTTCATTGATAATTGAATCTGTTGACGCATGAAGTCCGGCAATGTGACGGCCGGAGCCGGTCACTGCAAGTCCGATAACATTAACACCACATGGTAGCTGTTCGTCAAGATTCCGGTAACATTGACGTGAAGCTTCAACCGGATTGCCATTTGTACGAAGATAGACAGATCCTAAAACCGCATTGTCTTCCATACGGACAACTACAGCCTTTGTTGTCGTTGATCCAACATCCAGTCCGACAATACATTCATCAGATGCTTTTGCGTCTCCTCTGTGAGATTCCTTGAACGTTACGAGATGTTCACCTTTTGAAAGCGGCGGTAACAGCATGAAAGATGATCGATTCTCCCTGAACAGGTTATCTGTATCGACAACTGTAGTGACAGAGTTTTCTTTTGCGTACCACGCTGCCCCCAGAGCTTCAAAAACATCTGCATTAGGTGGTATTGTAAGTTTATCTACACGATTTTCCAGCAGTTTCATAACAACAGAGTTATTTGTAACCCCACCTGTTGCAAGAATTTTTTTTGTATTAACTCTTTCAAGAAGTTCCAGCACCTTCTCTGCCATCATGGCGCAAAGACCGGCTGCTACTTTTCCAATACCAACACCTTTGTTTAATGCATGCGTGCAATCACTTTTACAGAAAACCGAACACCTGCCGGAAACACGGTACATTTCGGATGTTTTTGCAAGTTCAATCGCTTTTTTTGTATCAATATTCATCCGTTTGATCTGTTGAAGAAAAAACTCTCCTGTTCCGGAAGCACACTTGTTCCCCGACTCAACAGAGGAGATAAAGCCTTCTTTGTTGAGCAGGTAAACAATAAAACTTTCTGCTCCAAGTCCGGCAATAGCAGTGTATTCACTACTATCGACATTGTGGTAAAGACGATTGTACGCCAGTGCAGATTCAATCGCTTCTGCTTCAGTAATTGAAGGTGTATTCAGTATTTCACGAAACTTTCTTCCGGTTACCATAAGATGATCATATCTGGAAACATTGAGTTCCTTGAACAACTCTTCTACAACTAACCTTGGATTACTTTCATGGTTTCGTATGTAAACATTACCTGTTTTGCAGGTCCCGTCTTTATCCTCAAGTTCAACAGCTTTAATGGTTGATGCACCAAGGCAGATTCCGAGTGAAATAGACATGATAAATGGAGTACCTTCCTGGGTAGATTTACTTGATCATTTCGCAATTTTTCCGATAATCATACAGCTAACTATTATTGACGTGTCATAATACGGAAAGTATAAAATACTTTTTTGTAACAGGTTTTGTCTCAGAAAGGTTATTTCCTGTTTGAAATTAAAGTGAACGACACTTTAATATCCGGTAATTGGCAAAACCCTTGTTTTTCCGTCATGATGTTTAATACTTAACAGATAAAATCCATTTTTCAATGGGATTTTCACTTTTTCCGTATGGACTGGTGATGAAAAAACCTGACGACCGTTCAAAGTAACAAGAGAAACGTTTTTCATTTCCCTGCTGGTATTAAATGAAATATAACCATTTCCTTTTGATAGTCTGATTTCATATTTTTTCCCCGAATTTTTCGTATTGCGATAAAATGCGGACGTCTCAGTTGACATGATATCAATATAATCAAGATTTACCAGACTTTCTCCCTCACCTTGCCACTCAACACGAAGGGTATATTCACCCTTATCAAGAGAAAAATCGGGTGATGGCTCGGTAATTGTC
>Ga0209723_1000615_pt1 | contig 64547 bp, 44 predicted proteins | sample BiotimSIPDNA_2_FD_185750 | JGI IMG/M metagenome (GOLD analysis project Ga0209723, IMG submission 185750) | Anaerobic biogas reactor microbial communites from Washington, USA - Biogas_R2 time_0 SIP DNA (SPAdes) (version 2) | ecosystem: Engineered > Bioreactor > Anaerobic > Unclassified | place... | reverse complement strand
CGTGATCGCATTCTGGCGACCCATACTATTCCACCCTTAGCCGAATTGATCGCTCAAACGGCGCAAGCTCTGCATCTGGAGGATTCCTGGGCTGCGCCGTGATTCCCCCGTTTTTTTGATAAGATACCAGCAAATCACCTTTGATCGCAAAACCTTGGCACGGATGATGAAAAGGGGAGCATGGAAACCAAAGCTTTAGTCGAAGTTCAAAACCTGTACAAACGTTACACCCCCAATGGCCTGTACGCGGTGGCCGATGTGTCTTTCGAGATCCACGCCGGCGAGCTATTCAGCCTGCTCGGACCGAACGGCGCAGGCAAGACCACTGCCATCTCGGTGATCAGCACATTGTTAGAGCCTACCTCGGGCACAGTGAGCGTGGACGGCCACGACGTGCAGCGCGACCCTATGGCCGTGCGCCGCGTCATCGGTGTCGCGCCACAAGAACTGGCGCTCTACGACGATCTGACAGCGCAGGAGAACCTGCGTTTCTGGGGTGAGATGCGTGGCCTGCACGGCGCGGAGTTGGCGCAAGAAATCGCTGAAAAACTGGCGTTGATGGAATTGACCGACCGCGCTAAAGATCGCGTCGGCACATACTCCGGCGGGATGAAGCGCCGCCTCAACCTGGCGGTGGGTCTGTTGGGCCGCCCCAAGCTGCTCATGCTTGACGAGCCAACCGTCGCCATTGACCCGCAAAGCCGCCGCTACATCCTCGATTGGGTCAAAAAGCTGCGCGAGCAGGGTGTGACGATCCTCTACACCACGCACTATATGGAAGAAGCCCAGGAATTGAGTGACCGCATCGGCATCATCGACCACGGGAAGCTGATCGCGTTGGGGACGTTGGACGAACTGACCCAACTTGTGGGTGAGCACGAGACGCTGCGCCTGCAGCTACTGCAAGAAGAAGGTGGCGCGAACCTGGCGGCGGCACTCCAATCGATTGATGGTGTTATCAAGGCTAGTGCAACCGACGGCGAGGTGCTTGTCAATGTGACATCGGCGGAGGCGACCCTGGCTGCCGTCATCGGAGCAGCTACTGGCCTGGGGCTTGGCGTCCGTACGATTGACATCCGCGAGCCGAACCTGGAAACGGTGTTCCTGCATTTGACAGGCCGAGCGTTGAGAGATTGAGCGATGCGTAAACTATGGGTGCTTTCGCTAAAAGAAGTCTTGCTCACCGTGCGCGACGTGGGAGCGCTGGTGATGATGCTGGTGACGCCGTTGGCGATCACACTGGTGATGGCGGCGGCGTTCGGGACAGGTGGCACCGATGCGCCGTTGGAATCCATCCCTGTGCTGTTGCTGAACCAGGATGCGGGAACGATGGGACAGGCATTGGTGGACATCTTCTATTCCGACGCGTTGGGCGATCTGGTGACGCCGGAGCTGGTGACAGACGAGGCTGCTGCTCGCACCCGCGTGGATGAAGACGACGTCGCCGCCCTGGTAATCATCCCAGCGGACTTCAGCGCGCGCGTGTTCCCGCTGGGCGCGTTGGCGCAGCAGATGGCCGGTGTAGACGTGACCAGGATCACATCCGACACAGTGTTGACGCAAGAACAACAGTTGCAGTTGGGGATGGCCTTTTTCCAAAGCCAGGACCTGACGAAAACCGATCCCGTCGTCGTAGAAATCTATGCCAGTCCCGATTGGCGTATCAGCTCGGCAGTGGTCAAAAGTATCGTCAGTCAGGGTCTGGCGATGATGAATACGCAAATTGCCGGAACCACCAACATTCTCACCAGGTTGGCTACGGCGCAGTCCCAGGCGGATGCGCCGTCTGGCGATTTCGCGCAAATGGCGGGGGTGTTCCAGATGGATTGGGGCAGCGACGGCGCGCAAACCGCCGAACTGCCCATCAAACTGCACGTTACCTCCAGCACGGGTCGACGCTTTAGCTGGCTGAGCTACTACGCGTCGAGCCTGGCGGTGACGTTTTTGATGTTCGCCGTGACTACCGGCGGGCGCACGCTGCTGGCCGAGCGCCGGCAGGGCACGCTCCCGCGCTTGCTAATCACCCCGACGCCCGCGCTCGCTATCCTCCTCGGCAAAATGGGCGGTGTTATCCTCACCGGCGTGTTGCAACTCTGCGTCCTCTGGGGCGCTACGAGCCTCATCGGCGCGTACTGGGGTGCGCCGCTGAGCGTGCTCCTGGCCATCCCGGTCATTGTGCTGTGTACTTCCAGCCTGGGCGCTCTTATCTCAGCGTGGGCCAGGTCGCCGGGACAGGCCGGCGCCATCGGTGCGGCCATCACACTGATAGGCAGCGCGTTTGGCGGAGGATTTGTTCTCCGTTGGAGCCTGCCGCTCTGGGTGCAGTATGCCAGCTTCGTCACCCCCGCTGGTTGGGGTATCGAAATCCTGGGGCGTCTGCAGGCTGGCCAAGCCCTCGACCGCGTCCTCCCCTGGCTTGGCGGCGCGCTGGCGCTGACGGCAGTGTATTATGGCATCGCGCTCGTGGGTTTCAGACGGCAATTCAATTAGGCAAATCGACGCATTACGAAGTGCAAATCACGAAAAGGACACACAATGTACCGACTTTGGGCCATTATTCGCACGGAATTCAGACGGCAGCTGGATGGGCCGACAGCGTGGCTATTCTTCTTGATCTTGCCGTTGCTGTTCACCGCTGTGGTGGGCACCGGGCTGCGCGGCGTGATGAACGACGACGAGGCGCAGCCAGAAGAATTGCAGTTGACGTTGTACGTGGTTCAGGAGGACACCGGCGCGTTGGTGGACACTTTGTTGGATGCGCTGGAGGCCACCGCTTTTAACCTTAATCTGACCGATGCACTTCCTGACGATTCCTTTGGACTCATCATCCCGGCGGATTTCTCGTCGCGGCTGCTTGCTGGTGATGCGGTGACGCTGACATTCCACACACTGCCGGAGAGCAACAGCAGCCCCGTCGCGGAACAATCGCTGGCGGCGGCGCAGGGACGGCTTGGCGGCGCTGCGTTGGTTGCGCGTGCTGGATTGGCGCAGGCCCGTGAGGCGGGTCTTGTCACCACGCCGGAAGAAGAAGCTGCGTTCTTTACCGACCTGCTCACGGAGACGCTGGCTGACACAGAGCAGCCGCCCGCCGTCGCGCAGATGCGTTGGCCGGAAGGCGTGGAAGTGCAGGACGATGAGCCAGCGATGGCAAGCAGCGTCGAACACGCCTCCGCCGGGCAGATCGTCACCTGGGTGCAGACAACGTTACTCGGCGCGGCGGAGATCCTGATCGACGAACGGCTGCGCGGCACGCTCAAGCGGATGTTGATCATGCCCACGTCGCGCGCGGCCATCCTCGGCGGCAAATTGCTGGCAAGCCTGCTCCTGGGATTGGTGCAGATCGCCATCCTGGTGTTGGGTGGTGCGCTGTTGTTCGGCGTGGGATGGGGACGCGCCCCGCTGGCTGTCATCGCCGTCTCGCTGGCCTTCGCCTGGGCAGTCGTGGGGTTGGGGCTGTTGTTGGCAACACTCGTGAAGACGCGCGGGCAGGCCAGCAGTGCTGTTATCGGTCTGGCGATGACCATGGCGGCGATGGGTGGCGCGTGGTTTCCCCTGGAGGTGACGCCGACAGTCTATCGTCAGGCTGTGCAGATTTTGCCATCCACCTGGGCCGTGCGTGCCTACGAGGACATTTTGGCGCGCGGCGCGACGTTCGCCGATGTCCTGCCGACCGTTGGCGTGCTGCTCGGTTTTGCGATCCTGTTCACCGTCATTGGCGTGCTACGTTTCAACCGCTATGAATAGAACCTAACCACGAATCGCGCGAATCTTTGTCGACTGACAAAGAAATTCGCATAGTTTGCGGTTTATTTTGCCAGGGGGTCACAGTGACGATCTACCAACGCGCATTTTCTGACCAGAAAGATGTGCAGGCGATGCTGGCGTTGGCAGTTGCTTTCCCTGGCGATACCCTGCACGTCGTGGATTTGCCGTATCGTTTCAGCTCCTGGGCCCTGGATGACCCCACCAATGTCGGGCTGTGGGCCGACGCGAAAGGTCAATTGCTGGCCTGGGCCGTCATGCAGACCCCGTTCTGGACGGTCGATTACGTCTGCCATCCCGACGCGGCCTATCTGCTGCCGGACATCCTGACATGGGCCGATGGACGCGCGCGCCAGATGCTTCAGGCCGGCAACGGTCTGCCCTGCTGGTTTGCGATGACTTTTGCTGGTCAGATAGATCGCATCCGCGCCCTTGAAGAAGCTGGATTTTCCTGTCAGGCTGATGTGGGCGAAGACTCGTGGTCCGAAGTGCTGATGCGCCGTCCTGCGCAAGCGCCGGTAGCCGATGACAGCCTGCCGGCGGATTTCGTCATTCGCCCGTTAGCCGGCGAGCGCGAGGTTGCGGATTACGTAGCGCTCCATCGCGCTGCGTTCGAGAGCCGCAGTATGACGGCGGCATGGCGTGCGCGCACCTTACACCGCCCAGAGTACGTCCCGGATGGGGATTTGGTGGTTGTCGCACCAGACGGGCGTCTGGCCGGGTTTTGTATCGGTTGGCTTGCCCCCAACATTGCGGGCGAAACCGTCGGGCACATCGAGCCGCTGGGCGTTCATCCTGATTTTCGTTGCCAGGGCTTGGGGCGGGCTGTGCTGTCGGAGTGCTTGCGGCGGCTGTACCGGCGTGGCGCGCGTCACGCTCTGGTCATAACAGACAACTATCGCGGCGCGGCCTTGAACCTGTACGAATCCGTGGGTTTCCACGTGATCCAGGATGTTCTGATCTTCCGCAAAGATTATACCGACGCCTGACGTCATCTCAGCGGTTGACAAAAACCGTCCTTATGGTATCATCACATCGTTCGGGGGGCGTAGTGTAGTGGTTAACATGTCGGCCTGTCAAGCCGAAGATCGCGGGTTCAAGTCCCGTCGCTCCCGCAGCGACAAATCGCCTTTGGGCGATTTGCTAGAAACTAGGGCTACTTCGAATGCCATTTGAAGTAGCTCATTTTGTTTTGTAAAGGACAATTCAGGCCACACGGTATCGAACCTTTCCAATGTGTGACCTGAAGCAGTTGTATCACTGTATCTTGCTGGGCGCAGCCGCACCATCGCCAAATGATACACCTCGTCGCGAACGTTGCTTCTTGACTAATCCTTCAATCCCCTATACTAGAAGCAGAAACCTTTCCGTAACAAGGGTAATCCCATGAATTGGCCGTGGGGGCAGATCTTCTACGGTGAATTCGACGGCGGGCGGCGCAAGTGGGTGCTGGTGAAAATCATTGGAGAGTAAAGTGTGGTGAGAGGGTACACCGTTGCGGACTGTGCGTCGAAGTGGTCTTGCCGTTCCATAGTGCGTTGTTGTCGTATTTTTCTCGCGCTGTTGCTGGGATGCTTTGCGATCAACGCTGGGCCTGTGGCGGCTGACCCTGCATCCACGCCGCTGACCCTCGCGGTGACGCCGGAAGCGCTTACCTTGCGTTGGATATCGCCTGAGATTGAACTCGCGCGCGTCAATCGGACGGCTTCATCCGGCTGGCAGATCGACGACACGTCAGGACTGCCTTATGCGACGGCGCTCGTCGTCCTGCCGCCTACTGGCGTGGTGACATTGACCGTGCGTGTGCTCGACGTGACCACGCGCACGCTGCACGTTCCATTGTCGCCGGCAGCACTGTTGCTAGACGATACATTGCCAGACCCGTTGTGGGAACTGCCGGGTTTACCTTCCGCCGGTGTCACGTTGACCGAGATTGGGCGAATGGCCGGTGTGCGGCTGGCACAGTTGACCTTCGTCCCCTTTGACTACGACCCTGCCACGTTACGTTTGACCCACTTCCGTGCAATAGAGGCGACACTGCACTTTGCCGCACCGTTGCACGCTAACGGACCTGTGGCCCCGCTGCACGCCGCGCTGCGGTCGCTTGTTCTCAATCCTCGCTTGCTGGAAGGGTATCCCCAAACGACGCAAGTCGTCGTTGCTGAAGTGGCTGCACCCGTCCCCACGGCGCAGTTTCGCGTAGACGTGCGCGGCGTGTACGCCCTGGCGTGGGAGACGTTGCAGGCTGCCGGAATCGTCACCGCGACGGCGGACCCGGCTCGCGTAGCCTTACGCCGCCCGGCGACCGGTGCGGAGGTGGCCCTGTACTGGGACGCTGCCTTGCAGCGTTTTCTCTTTTACGCCGATCCACAGCCCACTCGCTGGACCGTGGGAGAAGTCTACCGCGCCACTTACAGCGACACGTCCGGCCTGCGGATGGCGAGCTACGTCCCTACCGCCACGCCGCAGCCCGCCGGTATCCTCTGGGCTGAAGCGCTCAGCGAGGAGCAGCGCGCTTACGATTCGCTTTACCCTTCGCCGCGCAACGGCGATCACTGGTACTGGCGCTGCCTGGAACGGCCGGCGTCGGCGGCTTGCACGACGGCTGCCGATTTCACGCTGCACGTGGACACGCCCTTGAGCGCCGGTCCACCCGCGACGCTGATTGTGTGGTTGCACGGCTATACTAATCCGGTCGGCGATCCCAACCATCGCGTTGCTGCGAGCGTCAATGGTGTGGGCGTTGGCGAAGTGACGTGGATCGGGCGGGTGGGGCAGGTTGCGCAGTTGACTGTACCGATCACCGCTTTGCTCGCCGGAGAAAACACCGTGCAACTCGCACTCCCCGGCATCGCCGGCGTCGCCATCGAAGGGACGTGGGTCGATGCGCTGGCGTTGCGTTATCCTCTGGCGGCGACGGCGGCGGCAAGTGTTTACTTCACTGGTGAAGCCGAACCTCGTCAATACGCGCTTGGCGGTCAGCCCGCCGATGTACTCGTCTTTGATGTGACCGCTCCCGACGCGCCGCTCCGTCTCCCGGTGGGGTTTCCCCTGGTGGACGACCGTCCTGGCCCGCGTGTGTACTTCGCCCTACGGCCCGACGCGGTACAGTCGCTCACAGCATGGTCACCGTTGGCGACGCTGGCAGAACCGGACAGCGCGGATTATCTGGCATTGGCCCCTGCAGCTCTGCTCCCGGCGCTCGCGCCGCTGCTGACGTTCTATGAGGCGCGTGGCCTCACCACGTTCGCGGCGCCCACGGAGACGCTCTACGATCTCTACGGTGACGGGCGTATGGATCCGGCGGCGTTGCGCGCATTCGTCGCTCACGCCTACGCCACGTGGACGCCGCGTCCGCGCTATCTGTTGTTGGTGGGCGATGGAACGTGGGACCCGCTTAATCACCTGGAGACCGGCTCGCCCACGCTGTTGCCACCTTATCTGGTTTACGCCGATCCGTGGCTTGGCGAGATTCCCGCCGACAACCGCTTTGTCGCTGTAGATGGCGACGATCTGTTGCCCGATCTGGCGGTGGGGCGGCTGCCGGTCAACTCGCCCACTGAGCTAACTGCCGTGATCGACAAACTCATCGCCTACACCACAATGCCTTTCCCCGGCGATTGGAACACGCACCACCTGTTCGTCGCCGATGATCCCGACTCCGGCGGCAATTATCCTGCCGAGGCGGAGAAAGTGACGGCGCTCGTTCCCGTTACGCACACCATCACGCGCCTTTACTGTACCGACGATCCAGTCGATTCTTTCGCCTGCGCCAATTTGCCGGACGTGCGCGCGGGCCTGTTGCAAGGGTGGAACCAGGGCGCGCTGGTGGTCAATTGGGTGGGGCATAGTGCCTTCCAACAGTGGGAGCACGGACGCCTCTTCCACACTGACGATCTACCCCAACTGGCGCGTGGAGTACGTTACCCGCTGGTCCTTTCGATGAGCTGTTTCACCGGACACTTCACCCATCCCGATCCGAATATGACATCGATGGATGAGGCGTTGCTGCGGTTGTCTGAAGCGGGCGCGATAGCGACGTTCGGTAACGCGGGGTTGGGTAGCTCGCAGACGCCGCTGCATCACGCTTTTTATGTGAGCGCACTCGGTGCAGAGCCGGTTCCCCCGGGTGTCGCCGCGAACGTCGCCAAGACCGCCGTTGCCGGAGGCATCGCCTGTCACCTCGTCGATGGCTTTCACTTTTTCGGCGACCCGGCGCTACCGTTGCAGCGGGAAGCCCGCCCCTGGACGACGTTGCTCTACTTGCCGTTGGTCGTGCGCGGGTATTGAGTTCGCCTCTATTTCCCTTGTGCTTTTGCAGGCGAACCGCTGACGCAATTGCCACACAATACCAACAGAACCCTAACGTTCTAATTACCGTTTCATATTAGAATATCATGGCTTAATGCATAAAAGACTCTGAACAGTCTCTGGGTTGAGTCAAGAGTTGTGATAAGGTTGGTAAGGAAGGAGCCTACAAGAAAATGCGTCACTCACCAAAAAGCCTGTGGATTGTTGTGATTTTGTCGCTGGCCCTCAGCCTCTGGGGATCGCTGTGCGCTGCGCCTGTTCATGCCGGAATTACGCCAACACCTACCAGTACGCCGAGTCCGCCCTCCACCAACACCCCCAGTCCGACGCCCACCGATGTCTTTGAACCTACGCCCACCAATACGCCTGTATTTACACCTACCGACGTGCCATCGATTCAGGAACCCGGTCCGCAACCTTCTCCTGTGCCCACGGAAACACCCATGCCTCCTCCGCTGTTGCCGGAAACCGGTGGCGCTTTCCCTGTCGCATGGCTGGCGTTGGGTTTGGGCGGTGTGTTGCTGGTTGTGTTTGGCAGTGTGCTTCTGAGTCGTCGCCAGGCTTGATCACTGTATGAGGAATGAGATGTCTGGAAAACGTGTGCGTTGGATGCTGGCGCTGGGGACGTTGATGGTAGCGGTATGCATCGGTGGCTTGTCGCTGTGGCTGCTGAACCGGCCTGCGCGTCCATTGCCTGCTCAGATCAGTCCGCCGCAGGCGACATCGGTACTGGCGCGCGGGAATGTCTCTTCGTCCACAGAGACCCCTTCTGTTGCGGACGCCGTCGCCTGGATCAACGGTACTCCGCTGCCCGCGGGAGCGTTGGCGCAGCGCCAGGCCATCGACCGGGCGCTCAACGCGCTGCTGAACATCCCCGCCACAGACGAAACGACCGCGCTCGACCGGTTGGTCAACGAAGCGTTGCTGTTAAGTGCTGCCGAGTCTGCCGGATCTGGCGTCACGCCGGAGAGCGTGGCAGCCGAGCGTGAGGCATTGCTGGCTGCCTATGGCAAATCCACGGCGGACCTGGAAGCGGCGCTGCAAGCGGAGGGCCTGTCGCTGGCAGCCTTCGACGCTTACTTCACCAATTTGATCGTGGCTCGCGACTTCAGCGCGGCGCAGGCGCAGGCGCGTGGGATCACGGCGGAAGCCTTCATCCTCGAATTGCGGCAGGCCAACGACGTGCGTCTGATCGCCGACGTTGTCACCACCTTGCCCGATGAGACGCCGCAATCTGTGTCCACCCCCGTTGATCCCACGCCCACGGCTGTTCCGCCCACACCGACCGATGACGCGCCGCGCGGAACCGGGGTCGGGCAGAGCGCGCCGGCCTTCGTGCTCCCGGTGCTTGGCAGCGACCCGCCCGCCACGCTCGACCTTGACGCGCTGCGCGGGCAGCCGGTGGTGTTGAGCTTTTGGGTGACGTGGTGCAGCCATTGCCGGGCGCAGACGCCGTTGTTGGTGGACGCGCACGCGCGGTATGCCGACGAGGGTATTCAGTTTGTCGGCGTCAGCGTGCGTGAGACTGCGGACGTCGTGCAGCCTTATGTGGCACAACAGGGCATCCTTTATCCCGTGGCTCTGGACGCCGATGGCCGGACGGCGCAGCAGTATCAGGTATCCGGCTATCCGACGACGTATTTTCTCGATGCTGAGGGGCGCGTCGTCGCCCGGCACGTGGGGCAGTTGAACGCGCAAGCGTTAGAACAGTATTTGGCTTTATTGTGGAATAGCGTTGTAGCGGAGGAATGATGAAAGCACTCAGTTTTTTGACGGCGATTTCGCTCTTATTAAGTTTTCTGACACCGGTTGTAGCGGTGGCGGCAGCGCCTGCCCCGGCAACGGTCGCCGCGTCGCCTGCTGTGGACGTACTTCCGGCGTGGGTCTCTCAGCCTTCTGAGCGCCAATTGCCCGCTACCTCTTCCGCAGCATTGCTCCCTGCCTGGATGGGCGGACCGGTATCCGCCGGCACGGCGGCCTCCAATCCGGCGGCGGTTCTTCCGGCCTGGTTCGAGGCGGCGACGGTGTCAGCGCCACAGGCGTCACCGGCCAACGCGCCGCTGCGTGTGGTGACGTCACCTGCCGGTTTGTCGGTTTCCGGCCCGACGACGGTCAATGTGTGCGATACGATCACGTATACGGTCGTCTTTACCAACAACACCACACCGATAACCGATGTGATTGTCACCAGCGCGATACATACGCCGTATGTTCCCAGTCCGCAATCATGTGGGCCGTATGCGATGGCTGCAAACGAAGTCCGCACCTGTACTTTTGTTTTCGACGGTGGGTGTGCGGCGGTCTCCGGGCAGAATGTCGTCACGCTGACGCAGTATGGCGCAGAACCCATCGTCCGCTACACCGACCTGGTCGTCGACCCCGGCGCGATTATCGTGCGCAAGGAACCGGCAGTGCAACCGGCGCATCTCGATGATGTGGTCACGTGGACGGTCTCGGTGGAGAACACCGGCTACGGCGACGTGACCAACGTGGTCCTTACCGACGTTTTGGGAAGCGGTATGGTGTACCAAAGCGGGCTGACGACAGCGTCTATTCCACGGATAAGCGTGGGGGAAGTGCTGACTTTCCCCGTTTCGGCGCGGGTGGATGGTTGTTTCGACCTGACCAACGTTGTCACGGGGACGTGGGGTTGCGATGGGCAGACCTGCCTGACCCCGCAGACGGCCAGCGCCGCTATCGACTTGGAGATGCGCAATCCCGATCTGGTGTACACGCTGCCCACCGGGTTCGACGTGCCGTTCTGCGCCGGTTCGCAGACGTTCACAGTGCCTATCACCAACCAGGGCGACGGTGCGGCCTATTCCACCACGCTGACCACCGATCTTTCGCCGTTTACTGTGACCCCTGCGCCGGGCGTGACGTACAGCGGCGGGGCGTTCCACCTGCCGTCCATCGCGCCGGGCGCTGCCTACAACCTCGTTTTTACGCTCACGTTGCCAGCGGACGTGTGCACTATGTTAAATGACGGCAATTTCAACTTCGATATTGTGTATTACGATCGCTGTGGCAACCCCTATTATGAACTGCCGCAGCGCGCGGGATGGCAGCTTGGCGACGTCCCCGGCGAGATCGGCCTGACAAAAACCATGCCCCCAGAGGTTTATCGGGGCGAGACGATTACCGCGACGATTGCCGTGGACGTGAGCGGCATCAGTGGCGGCGTTATGATTACCGATACCGTTCCTCCAGGTTGGACTGTCCTCGACGCGGGTGGGGGTGTCACCTTCACTGTGGGCAGCACAACCTACATCACCTGGGAAGTTGGCTATTCGACGACCTTTGACATTGTCCTGCTGACGCCTAGTGATACCATGACCGGCTGTGCGGCCTGTGGAACCCAGATGATGAACACCGTGGCTGCCTGGGGGACGGATTGCCAGGACTGCGCGCGCACGGCCAGCGCCTCGGCCAGCACCTACATCCAATGTGACGACGGTATCACGTCCGATAAGCAGGTTTCCGCGCCGTTGGCGCCATGTTCCGATGACACGTTTACGTATACCAACACCTACGTCTTTGGCAATTCCTTTACTGTGACGCCTACCTGGGGCGGGTTGTTTTTCACTGAAACCTTATTACATCAGACCTATGTGACCGGTACTGCGGCGGTTTGGGTTTCCAACGGCCCACTCTCCTGTGCGGCGACCTTCTCAGAGAGTACGGCTGGTGGCTTGCTGGTCATCACCAACATCAGCCCGACGTGCGCCATCGACCTGCCCGGCGCGACGTTACAGATCAACTACGAGACGCGGGTCGGTGAGCCGGCTGCTTGCTCCGACGCGCGCTGGTTCGATTGGTCCTATCTGAACCTCGGCGTGACAGGCAACGACGCCTGCGCCTACGACGGCGTGCTTCAGGAGGGTGTCTTCGTGGAGACCCGCGCGCCGCAGATGCAACTGACGATGAACGGCTTGCCAGCGACCGTCTCATCCTGCGGCGCGTACACGGTGACGTTGACCGCCGACCGCACCACGCCCGACATCGCGGCCTACGATGCCGTCATCGATCTGGTGACGGATACGTTTGCTGTGGTGATCGTGTTAGGTTTTGACGGCGCGCTGCCCGTCCTGACCGAGACGAACGCCAGCGGCTACCATTGGTATTACGGCGACGCTTTCGCCACGGCGCTCACCGCCACGGTGCACCTGCACGTCCAATTGCGTTGTACCAATACTGCGCCCTTCTCGGCTACTTTGCGCTACGACAACCGCTGCGCCGATAACGATGTTTATCGCGAGCGTTGTCCCGCGGGTGGCGCGCTGGGCAATCCGTTGCTCGCGCCCTGTGCGCCGATTTTGACCAAGTTTCCCGAGGTCATCTACGCCACTAGCGACTTTGTCCGCTGGACGTTGACCGTCTTCAATTCCGGTTCCGGCCCGGCCTACAACGTCACGCTGACCGACACGCTGGGCAGCGGCTTGCGCTACGTTGATTCGAGCATACTTTCAACGCAAGGTTCGGTCGTTGGAGTGACCCCTGTCACCTCGTCGCGCTACGTGACTTGGACACTGCCTGTGATTCAGCCCAAGGAGCGGGTGACAATCCTCTACGACGCCGAGGTCATTAGCTGTAACGATTTGACGAACAGCTTTGGAGGACAGCAAGGCTGTTTGGGCGAGGCTTGTATGCAAGGGTGTGCAGCCGCCGCCTATGTGGAATTGCCGCCCACCTTGCTGCTCAACACCAACCAGGTTGTCAGTCCCATTGACACCTGCTACACGCGTACCATTACGGTGACGGTGCGCAATGCCGGTATGCTCAGTGTTTACTCGGTGACCGTACAGGAAACGCTGCCCTCTGGCTTGAATTACGTTCCCGGCACCACTGAGGTCAGCACCGACACGATCAACTGGCAGCCCGGCCCCGACCCGTACAGCAGCGGTTATCAACTGCGCTGGGATCCGACCAGCGGTGCGCCGTTGGATGTGTGGCTGGCGCGTGTCCGCCCCCATGAGACCGTCTATATTCGCTTTCAAACAACCGCCTCGTGTCCCTTTACCGGCGGGCAGATCCGCGTGCAGACGTCCTATCTTGATCCATGCGGCATATCCCACGATACGCTGGCGTCGTCGTATGTGATGCAATCGCGCCAGCCCAATCTTGTTTTCGAAAAGACCGGCCAAAACCTCGACCGCGCGCACCCCGATCCGTCTTTGGTCTACGCGGAACCGGGGGAACGGGTGCTGTGGACGATCACCGCGACGAACCTGACAGGTGCTTCTCCTGCGACCAATGTGGTGGTGAGCGATACGCTGCCCGGCAATGCTGTTTACCAGAGCGCGACGCCGGGGTACAACCTCGGCGCGCCGCCGGTGGGAACGTTGGGCGGCGTGATCACCTGGACGCTTGGCACGTTGGACCCCGATCAAACGGTAGTGCTGACCGTCAGCACCGTAATTAGCGACCCGGAGGGTTGTTTGCCTCTCGATACCCGCAACGATGCGCAGCTTCTCTGGGGCTGCGACGACGGCTGCCGCGTGATTATGGAGGCTCAGGCCGAATTACGCACGCGTCCGGTCTTCGATAGCCCTGATCTGTTGACCAGTATCGCGCCTCATACGCTCAACCGGTGCGGCGGCGTGCTCACCGTCACACTGGTCAACAACGGCCCACCGGCCTATAACGTCGTGCTCACCGACACGTTGCCGGGTGGATTTGTTTACAGCGACACCGTTTATGCCAGCACATTGCCCTCCGTCACGATCGATCTGGGTGGGACGGTAGTCTATACCTGGGCAGTGCTGCCTACCGGCGTGACCACCCTCACTTTCAGCGTGCGGAACGCCAGAAGCGCGGGCAATGCCTGCGCGCTGCCTACGGGACCAAATTCCATTGTGTTGCAGTATGATGACGACGCGGAGGATTGCTTCGATACCGGGTCATACACTGCCACGGCGACACCGGATCTCACCTTTGTTGGTCCCGCGTTGACCATCACCAAAACGCCGCCCGATCAGACGTTGGATGTAGGTGATACGGTCGCCTGGACGCTCACTGTGCAGAACAGCGGCGACGGCGTGGCCTATAACGTCGTCGTCACCGATGTGGTGGGGACGAACTATGTCAATGTAAACGCGGGCTTTGGCTCTGACGGCACCACGCCGGTCGTGGCCGGGAACGCCATCACCTGGACATTGGTTGGCCCGCTAGCGGTCGGTGCATCGTGGACGGCGACGGTGACGGCCGATATCATCGATACCGGCGACAACACCAACCGTGCCTGGGTGCAGGGAGGCTGCGACACCGGCTGTGTGACCAGCAGCGCCTACGACGAAGCCCATACCACGCTATTGGAAGAATTCGGCAAACAGCCGGAGATTCAGACGGGCACGATTGGCAGCCTGGTGGTCTTTACCGTCACGGCGCGGCTCTCCGACTGGGATGCGCTCTACGAGAACGTCATCCTCACCGACACGTTGCCGGTCGGATTGGGCTACGTCGCTTCGGTGCTGACCTACACCTACGATCAGGATCAAAGCGGTGGCACGACCGTGGTGTCCGGTACGCCTTCGCTTGCGCCGGGGGCATCTGCGAGCGGCCCGGTGGTCTGGCGGTTGGGCGATCTTCCCGGAATCGTGCAGATTAACGGCGTGATCACTGCCGTTATTCAGAATATCGTTGCCAACCAGGACGGCGAGCGGTTGACCAACCGTTTCGACATGACCTACATCGACGATGGCGTGCTCTACGCACAAACCGACGCCACCGCTGTGGACATTCTGGAACCCAACCTGGCACTGGATAAGCGCTTGGCCACTTCCACTGGCACGACAATCGGATTGGATGGCACGACCGATCTGACATACACCCTGGTGATCACCAGCGACGGCGACTGGCCGGCGTACGACGTGTTGATCACCGACGCGGTACCTTCCGGCATTTACGTCACCGGTATCGAGGGCGGCGACAGTCGCAGCCTGACCACAGCGCGCCCGCTGACGTGGACGTTCGCCGTCATTCCCGCGAATACGGTGGTCGTCGTGACCTACACGGCGCACATCAGCGGCGCGTCGCCCAACGTGGATGTGACCAACGTGGCAACCGTCACCTGGACCTCGACGCCCGACGATCCGGTAGGCCAGGAACGGGATGGCAGCGACGGCCCTGACGGCCCGCTGGACGATTATGCCGACGAGGACAGCGAAACGCTGACCACCGCCGGCCTGACCTTCGCCAAACAAGTGACGCCGGCGAGTACGGACGTTGCGCCGTTGCGCATCGGCGATGTCGTGACCTACACGATTGTTACCATGGTGCCGCCGGGCGTTTACGTGCCGTGGCCGTTCCAATACGATGATTTGCCCGCCGGTGTGCGTTACGTGGTGGGAACGTTTGATATCACCAGCACAATGCCGTTTACTGCGCCGGATCCATTAGCTTCTGCTGCCAACTATGATAGCAATCCGAACGGCGTGCAAGGCAGCCCGCACAACGCCAATCCTTACGTGGGCCGCAGTGAAGCCAACGCTGTCATTGAAACTATTGAGTGGTGGCTTGATCCGCTGGATAATAGCGTCTCGGCGACGCCAGGCTATGTTACCGTTACTTTCCAGGCGCAGTTGACCGGTATTGGTCGCAACGGCGTGGTGCAGTGGACCGACCCGCAAGCGGTTACCTCGTTGAACAACACGGCCCGTTTATATTGGAACGATAACGACAGTGGAAGTTACGACTCGACGCAGCCTCGCCAGGAACTCGTGGCTACAGTTAGTTCTAGAGTTGGACAACCACTGCTGCACATCAACAAAACTTACATCACGCCGTTAGGGTGTGGCGCGACTTTGTTGGAAGATACCTTCAATCGCGCCAGCACTACCCCGCCTACCGGCTGGACGGCAGCCGCTGGCGGGTGGAATATCAATCCCACATCGGGCTTTGCACGCCAGTCCAGCAGTAACACAACCAACGCGATCCTGGTGCGCACCGGCTTTGTTGCTGATGCTTTCAGCTATAGCGCGATGGTGCGTGCGACAGATAGCGCTTCGAGTCGCGGCCTGGTCTTTCGTTATACCGCTAACAACTACTATCTCATCCGGCTGCGCCAGGGCGATACAGGCAATAACGTACAACTACAAGAAGTGACTGGTGGAGTCTTTGCTGAACTCGGTACAGTGGCTGTTACCCCGGTAATAAATCGTTGGTATCACGTTGAGGCGCGGGTCGAGACTGTCTCTACCGGCCTTCGTATCCGTGTCTACATCGACGGGCAGCCTTATTTTGACGTAATCGACGCGACGCCGCGCCCGGCCGGCTCGGTGGGATTCTATGCTAATGCCTGTGGTAGTAGCCTCTGCCAGTTCGACGATGTTTTCGTGACTCGTCTGGATACCACCGGCTGTTACGTTGGGGCGAATGATCTGGTTACATACACGCTAACGATTTCCAATCAGGGGTATATGCCCGCCTACGACATCGTCATCAGCGATGTGCTGCCCTCTGAACTGACTTTTGTGACCTCAACACTGCTCAGCCCGCCCACGCCGGCGACCAGTGTGTTTGTGAACGAACCCATTCCCGGCGACACCGGTACGCTCGTCTGGGGCGTGGATGTGCTCTCCGGCACCAGCCCGTCCACGTTCAACTATGGCAACCAGAAAACGCTGCAAATTCAGGTGGTGGCCCGCGTCACTGATACAGTGGCGGCTAATATCCGCTTCAGCAATCAGGCGTTCCTGCCCTATTACGACAGTCAACCCGGCGATGGGCCAACCGGCACGCCAATCTCATCCGGCACGGATGCTGACCAGCGCACCTACACCGACGGCTCGCACAGCGCGGGCTTGCAAACTGTAAACGCCGGCATTGCCAAGACCATCGTCTTTGATCCGCCGCCGACGGCGACGTTGGGCACGCTGGTGATGTATACCCTCATCGTCCCGGCGACGCCCATCAACGCGACGTTGTACGACGTGGCGGTGACGGATACCCTCGACAGCCGTCTCTTCATCGAAGACGTGATCTTCAGCGGCGGGACGGGCGGCGCGGCAGCCTGGGCCGGGCAACTGGTGACGGGGACATTCGCCAGTATCACGCACGGCGAGCAAGCCTACATCACGGTGACGGCGCGTATCTCCGACGGCCTGGGCGCGGACACGGGCGAGGTTATTATGAACATCGCAGAGATGAGCCATGCCACCGCGCCGATTACAACAAGCAACGAGGTCGCTACCGAGGTCGGCGAGCCGTTGCTCGTGTTGGTCAAAGCCAGCGATCCACCCACCAGCAATACGGTGGGCGCGGGCGACAGCATTACCTATGCAGTCACCATCACCAACATCGGCGAGCCTGCCGGCCCATCCCCGGCCTACGACATCGTCTTCACCGATACATTGCCCGGCTACGCCAACGATGCTGTTCCGACATTGCTTGGCATTACAGTGGGCGGCGCGCCGGTTGATCCAAGCCTCTACATCACGAATTATGCGGGCGGTGTCTTCACCATCTTTTTCGACCCCACTTTCGCCTTTAGTCTACCTGTGGGGAGCGAGCTTGTTATCCGCTACGTTGCTACGGTCGACGCCGACGTGGGCGCCGGCCTCGATCTTACCAACACCGCACAAGTCATGTGGTCGAGCCTGCCCGGCGCGACGCCCGGCGACCGTAATTACGGCCCAATTGCCGACGACACAACGCTGCATACCGTGCTGCCGGACATCGTCAAGACCGTGACGCCCATCACGGCGAGCATCGGCAGCCTTATCACCTACACGATCCATGTACCGGAAGTCCCCATCACGGCGACGCTCTATAACGCCGTGGTGACGGACGCACTCGCGCCCTGGCTGGCGATCACGGCTGTGGATGCACCCTCCAATAGCGGGCAGATTGTGCAATGGACATCGCCCGCGGCTCTCACCATCACCTATGCCAGCATCCCCGTTGGTGAGCAGCGGACGATTACCGTGACCGCGGTCGTTATCGGCATCATGAGCGCCCCGGTCGCGGGAGACGTCATCACCAACGTTGTCACGCTGGAGCACGATACCGGCATCACTACGAGTGAAGCAGTGACTGTGACGGTGACCGAACCACTTGTCACGCTCGTCAAGGGCGTGGAGATACCGCACGACCCGCTCGGCGCGGGCGACCTCGTCACCTACACCATCGCGCTCTCCAACACCGGCGACTGGCCCGCCTACGATCTGGTCATCACCGACAGCCTGCCGCTGGGCCTGGCCTACGTCAACGAGGTGGATTTTACCGTCACCGATCCGGCGACGGCGACAATGGGCGGAATGTATCCCGAATGGACGCTCTCGCAGCTCAACGCGGGTGGGATGGCGACGATTCGCTTTACCGCGCAGGTGGCTGTAGACATCGCAGCGGGCGCCACCCTGACCAACGCCGCCTGGGGCGTCTACGACGGCCAGCCCGGCGATAACCCCGACGAGCGCGAGTACGATATCCCCACGGATACCGTCCCGGTGAACGTGGGCTACCCGCTGCTTGAGCTGGTGAAGTCGGCTGCACCTGACCCCGTGGAAGCGGGCGGGTTGCTGACCTACACGCTCACCGTTACCAATACCGGCATCGTCTCGGCGACAGGCGTGGTCGTCACCGATGCCGTGCCGCTTAACACGACTTATCTTGACTGTGGCCCGCTGCCCTGTGGTGGGGCTGCCGGTGTGGTCTCCTGGACACTCGGCACGCTCGACGTCAACGCGACGCGGGTGCTCACGATGCGCGTGCAGGTGGCCTCGCCGTTGCTCACCGGGACGCTGCTCACGAACACCGCCTGGGTCACATCCACCGAGGGCCTCACGGACACCGATACCATCGCGACGCCCGTCGAGAGCGCGCACATGCTGGCCATCACCAAGACGGCAGAGCCGGCAGTTGTGCAGGCGGGTGATTTGCTGACCTACACGCTGGCGTGGTCGGTGAGCGGCAACGAACCCGCGCTCGGCGTGACGATTTCCGATACCATCCCGGCGAACGCCACTTACTGGGATTCCGATCCAGCCGCGACGACTGCGCCGTTGGTTGGCGGAACCGGCCTGGTGACGTGGGATTTGGGTGACCAGAACCCACCCGCATCCGGCATGGTGACGCTGGTTGTGCGAGTAGACACGCCGCTGCTTACCGGCACGGTGCTGTTCAACGCGGCGCTCATCACCGACACGCAAGGGATCACTGACACGGACACTGTCGATACGCCGGTGGAGAGCGCGCACACGCTGGCTCTCACCAAGACGGCGGAACCGCCAGTGGTGCAAGCGGGCGATCTACTCACTTACACGCTGGCGTGGGCGGTGAGCGGCAACGAACCGGCGCTCAGCGTGACGATTAGCGACACGCTACCCGCACACACGAGTTTCGTGACCGCGACGTTGCCGCATACGTTGACCGACGACTTGGTGCGCTGGCCTTTGGGCAACCAAGACCCAGACGCTTCGGGCGTCGTGACGTTGGTGGTGCGCGTAGACACGCCACTGCTTACCGGCACGATGCTGTCCAACGCGGCGTTGATTACCGACACGCAGGGGATCACCGACACGGACACCGTCGATACGCCGGTCGAGAGCGCGCACACGCTGGTGCTTACCAAGACGGCGGAACCGGCGCTGGTGCAAGCGGGCGACCTGCTGACGTACACGCTGGCGTGGTCGGTGGCAGGCAACGAACCGGCGCTCGGCGTGACGATTTCGGATACCGTCCCGGCAAACTCTGTCTTCGACAGTTGCAACGGCGGCCTGACGTGCGTCGAGTCCGGCGGCCTCGTCACCTGGGGTCTGGGCGACCAGAACCCGCCCGCCTCTGGCGTGGTGACGCTGGTGGTGCGCGTAGACACGCCCTTGCTCACGGGAACGGTACTGTTCAACGCCGCGCTGATCACCGACACACAGGGCCTCACGGACACAGACACCGTTGATACACCGGTCGGGAGCGCGCACACACTGGCACTCACCAAGACGGCCGATCCGGCAGTCGTGCAAGCGGGCGGCCTGCTCACCTACACGCTGGCGTGGGCGGTGGCAGGCAATCAACCTGCGCTGGGAGTGATCATCTCCGACACCGTCCCGGCGAACACCGCCTTCGACAGTTGCAGCGGTGGCCTGGCGTGTGGTGAATCCGGCGGCCTCGTCACCTGGGAACTGGGCGACCAGAACCCACCCACTTCTGACGTGGTGACGTTGGTAGTGCGGGTGGATAGCGACGTACCGACCGGGACACTGCTGTACAATGCGGCGTCGATCACGGATACGCAGGGCCTCACCGATATCGGCGAGATCACGACACCGGTGGAAACCAACGCGGAAATCTGGGTAGTCAAGACTGGCAGCGCCTCCCCGGTGACGCCGGGCGAGCCGATGACCTACAGCCTGACGATCACCAGCGGCGGGCCGTCGGACGCGGAGAACGTCGTCGTGACGGACACGCTCCCGGCTGAAGTGACCTTCGGCAGCGCCGACCCGCCGGAAGCAAGCGGGCCGAACCCGCTGGTGTGGGACTTGAGCACACTGACGCCGGGTGAGAGCCGCGACATCCTCATCACCGTGACGGTCAACGCGGATGTAACGGCTGGCTTTACCAACACCGTCATCATCACCACGACCACGCCGGGCGACGATCCGGGCAACAACCAGGATGACCATCCCGTGGATGTGGCCCCGCTGGCCGATGTGACGATCACCAAGTCCGGCAGTCACAGCCCGGCGGTCGCCGGTGGGCCGCTGGTCTACACGCTGGTCTATACCAACTACGGGCCGTCGGATGCGCAGAACGTCGTTGTCGCCGACACCTTGCCTGCTGAAGTGACCTTCGTGGCGGCGATGCCGGATCGTGACACCGGCCCCAATCCGTTGCTATGGAATCTGGGGACACTGGCGGTTGGCGACAGCGGGCAAATCGTCATCACGGTAACGGTCAACGCCGACGTGAGCGGAACCTTTACCAATACGGTGGTCATCGCCACCGACACGCCGGAAAGCGATTACGACAACAATGATGACGACGAGCCGACGGACGTGGTGTCCACCGATGAGGTGGGTATTCTCAAAGCTGTGACGCCGTTTATCGCCACCATCGGCGACATCATCACCTATACGCTGCTCTTCCCCGAACCACCCTTGGGCGCGCCGCTCGATAACGTGACCGTGACGGATCGCTTTGCGCCGTGGTTGGAAATTCAGACTATCGAAGCGCCGGGCAGCGCCGCGGCTGTGTGGGAACTGTATGCCCCTAATGCCGCTATCACTGTCACCTATGCCAGTATCCCTGCCGGGGAGCAACGCCTCATCACCGTGACGGCGGGCGTGGTTTCGGATGAATGGGAGCCGCCGTGGTCGCCGGTCGCTGGGGATGTGATGACCAATGTCGCTACACTGGCGTATGGCGCTGTCGTCACGATGAGCAACGAGGTGACTACCACCGTGGTCGAGCCAGAACTGGTCATCGTCAAGGCCAGCGATCCGCCGCAGAGCAGCACCGTCGCGCCGGGCCAGGCCGTCACGTACACCGTCACCATCACCAACGTGGGCGACAGCCCGGCTTACCGCTACGATTTTGAGGATCAGTTGCCGGTAGGGATGCAACAAATCACGCCGACGCTGCTCAGTGTGACGATAGACGGTGCAACTGTCGATCCAAGCGGCTACTATGCCTGGATTGTGCCTGGTACGGTCTTTATCGCCTTCGAAAACTGGACGCCGCTCCCGGCTGGTTCTGTGCTGCAAATCGTCTACGTCGCCTATGTGGATGACGATGTGGTCGCAGGCGTCGATTTGACGAATAGCGTATCCATTGACTGGATGAGCGCCCTGCCTGATATGATGCCAGGGCCGCGTATGTACCCGCCGATCAGTGACACCAATACCGTTCACGTCGGCTATCCGGCGCTCGATTTGGCGAAATCTGCCGCACCCGACCCGGTGGAGCCGGGCTGCCTGCTCACCTACACGCTCACCGTGAGCAATACCGGCGTGTTTGCGCTCACTGGCGTTTTCATCACCGACGTGATCCCCATCCATACCACCTTTGTCGCAGCGACGCTGCCGCATGACGGTCCCGCGCCAGACGATACCCCCGGCAGCGTCATCACTTGGACGGTGGGCGCTCTCGATGCCGGCGCGACGCGCATCTTTACGCTGGTTGTGGCCGTGGATAGTTTGCTGCTCGATGGCACGCTCATCGCCAACACCGCTTGGGTCACATCGACCGAAGGCCTCACGGATACGGATACCATCACCACGGCGGTGGAAAGCTGGCACAGCCTGGCGATGACCAAGACCGCCGATCCCTCGCCGGTGCAGGCAGGCGATCTGTTGACCTACACGCTGGCGTGGTCCGTGGCAGGTAACGAACCAGCGTTGGGCGTGACCATCTCGGACACCGTCCCGGCGAACACCGCTTTCGATAGGTGCAGCGGCGGTTTGGTGTGCGGCGAATCCGGCGGCCTCGTCACCTGGGAACTAGGCGACCAGAACCCGCCGGCCTTAGACGTGGTGACACTGGTGGTGCGGGTGGATAGCAATGTGCCAACCGGGACGCTGTTGTACAATGCAGCGTCGATCACGGATACGCAGGGCCTCACCGATACCGGCGAGATCACCACGCCGGTGGAAACCAGCGCGGAAATCTGGGTGACGAAGACTGGAAGCGCCTCGCCGGTGACGCCGGGCGAGCCGATGATCTACAGCCTGACGATCACCAACGATGGTCCGTCGGATGCGGAAAACGTCGTCGTGACGGACACGCTCCCGGCGGAAGTGACTTTCGCCAGCGCCAGCCCCGCGCCGACGAGCGGACCGAATCCGCTGGTGTGGAACCTGGGCACGTTGGCGGCGGGTGAAAGCCGCAGTATCCTCATCACCGTGACGGTCAATGCCAACGTGACGGCGGGCTTCACCAACACCGTCATCATCATCACGACCACGCCGGGCGACGATCCGGGCAACAACGAAGATGACCATCCCGTGGATGTGACACCCGACGTGGAAATCTGGGTGACGAAGACCGGCAGCGCCTCGCCGGTGATACCGGGCGAGCCGATGACCTACAGCCTCACGATCACCAACAACGGGCCGTCAGACGCAGAGAACGTCGTCGTGACGGACACGCTCCCGGCGGAAGTGACCTTCGACAGCGCCAGCCCCGTGCCCACCAGCGGCCCGAACCCACTGGTGTGGAACCTGGGCACGTTGCCGGCGGACGAAAGCCGGGACATTCTCGTCACCGTGACGGTGAATTCCAACGTGACGGCGGGCTTCACCAACACCGTCGTCGTCACCACGACCACGCCGGGCGATGATCCGGGCAACAACGAGGATGATCACCCGGTGGACGTTGTCGCCAGCGCCGATCTTGCCATCACCAAGTCTGATAGCCCCGACCCGGTGGTGCCGGGTGAAACGCTGATCTACACACTGGTCTACACGAACTATGGCCCGTCGGACGCCGCGAACGTCGTCGTCGCCGATACGCTGCCGGCGGAAGTCACCTTCGTCGCCGCCGACCCGCCGCAAACGAGCGGTCCGAATCCCTTGACGTGGAATCTGGGGACGGTGGCGGCAGGCGACAGTGGACAGATCGTCATCACGACGACGGTCAACAGCGACGTGACCGCGCCGTTCACCAACACCGTCGTCATCACCAGCGACACGTCCGACGACAATCCCGACAACAACACGGACGAGGAATCGACGTTGCCGCTAATTCCCGGCATGGAATTGGTCAAGACGGTGTTGCCGGGCGCGGCGGTGCCGAACATGCCGTTTACCTACGTCATCGCCATCACCAACACCGGCTACGTCACACTCGACCCACTCATCCTGACCGACACGCTGCCTGGCCTCGACTTCCACTACGTCGCGGGCAGCGCCACGCCGAGCGAACCGTCGCTGATCGCTCCGCCGTTGTTGGTCTGGCCCGATCTCGGGCCGTTGGATCCCGGCGCGAGCATCAGCGTGACCTTTGTCGTGACGGTGACACCGGGTCTTACCTTGGGCACCTACGTAAACGTGGCGCTGGCGACGGGCGATCACCCCGGCGGCGTTCTCACCGATACGGATGATGTTCCCATCGTCATCGAGGACCCGGCTATCGCACTCTCCAAACATCTGGTTGACTTCGACACCGATGTCTGGGCGCCTAATTTCGTCACGTTTACCATCGCCATCACCAACGTGGGTCTCAGCGAGATCGACGTCTTGCCGCTCTACGATCTCTACGATGCCGCGTATCTGCATTTCGCCTACGCCTTCCTACCCGCGCCGAATACGGTGGATAACGTCAACGGGCAAGTGGTCTGGTTCGACCTGACCACGCCCGCGCCGCATGGCTTTGGCCGGAATCTGTTGCCCGGTGAGAGCTTTACCCTTACCACCGTCTTCACGGTTGTCCGGGAAATCGATACGCCTGTGACGAACACGGCGGTGGTCAGCGACGCTATCGACATCTATAACAACCCAACGCCGGATGAGGAAGATGAAGAGATCATTATCGATATCCCCACGGCAGTCGATTTGCTGTACTTCCGCGCTGTGGCGCTGAACGAAGGCATCCGCCTGGAATGGGCGACGGCGGTGGAGATCGATAACTTTGGCTTCACCCTGCACCGGGCGACCGAACCGGATTTCACGCGGGCCAGCGAGATTGTCTTCATCCCGAGCGCCTGTCGCGGCAATCTCTGCGGCGCGACCTACGACTATCTCGATACCGCGGTCGATCCCAGTGTCGTGTACTGGTACTGGTTGGTAGACGTGGACACGTCCGGCGTGACGACGCGCCATGGCCCGGTCTCCGGGCGCGTCTCTGGTGCGGCATGGCCCATTCGCATATTCCTGCCGTTGGTGCTGCGCAACCACTAGCCGTCATATCGCAAAACGCGTTAACATAAAACGTGAGGCTTGTCTTGTGGAAGCCTCACGTTTTGCGTTTGACCATTGCGACCTGTACCCTTCGCATCTGCGCCTCTTTTGTTTTGCTGGTCTCGATTCCGTGCTATACTGGTTCGTGGGCAGGGTTCGCCGGCATATTTGACGCAGTAATTTTGTGATGCAAGTTGAGCAGGCGATTGCCGTGCACAATCCGCCGGTCAAGATGTGGTTTGCCCAACTACCTGGCCAGCTTCCGTGGCGACGACTGAGATTGATTTAAGAACCGTTTAGCAGCAAAAGGATGGTAGCGTGAACGCGTTGCAAACTTCTCACAGTATGCACCATCACAAAACGCTCGCCGCAGCGCATGGCGCGATTCCCGTGGCGCTGGTCACGGTGAGCGACAGCCGCACCGAGGCCACCGACGCCAACAAGCAGTACCTCGAAGCCGCGCTGGCGGCGGCGGGACATCACCTGGTCGCTTACCGGCTGATCCAAGACGAGCCGGATCAGGTCACAGCAGTTCTGGACGAACTGGCCGGCGGCGAGGCGCGTATCATCCTTTTCAACGGCGGTACCGGCATCTCCCGGCGCGATACGACCATTGACGTGCTGTCCGCCAAACTGGAGAAACACCTGGTCGGATTTGGCGAGCTGTTCCGTATGTTAAGCTACGAGCAGATCGGTTCCGCCGCAATGTTCTCGCGGGCTACGGCGGGCGCGTACCGGGGGAAAGTCATCATTTCCACGCCTGGTTCTCCGGCGGCGGTCAAGCTAGCCTGGGAAAAGCTCATCGCGCCGGAATTGCAACATCTCGCGTGGGAAGTGGCGCGTTAATAAACATCCAGCGTACTTTTATAACTTCACTCCGACCCACCTTGCCTAAAGGACATGCGCAGGCAGATAGCAGACATCGCCTCCATTTGCTATTTGCCATTTCCTACGGAAGTTGGGCGATAGGGTGTCGCGGGAAACGGCGACGCCTCCCGTTTTGGAAAGGAGCTCGGACTTGCTCATTATTGGTTTGGATGATACGGATATGCTTGGCACGCGCGGCACAGGCCAACTGGCGCGTGCCATTGCCGATGAACTGGCCAAAACTTATCCCCTTTTGGGCGTGACCCGCCACCAGTTGTTGGTCCACCCGGACATCCCCTGCACGAAAAACAATAGCTGCGCCGGCGTTTTGTTGGATGCCCCGGCAGCCGATGCGCAGCGCGTGCTTGAGCGCGTCGAAGCGTTGATGCTGGCGGACTTTATCCAGGGCAGCGATCCCGGCCTGTGCGTTGCGGCGGACGTCGCGCCAGCGGACAGTCTGTCCGCCGTCACCGCTTTTGGACGCCGGGCACAACAGGAAATCGTCACCCGCGACGACGCGCGCGAGCTGGCGGCGGCTTGCGGCATTCCGCTGCTTGGCCTGGGCGGTGACGAAAGCGGTATCATCGGCGCGCTGGCGGCGGTGGGCTTGGCGGCGTGCGGCGAGGACGGGCGTTACGTCCAGGTGGGGCGCTCGCGCGAACTCAGCGGCTTGCAGACGGTGGCGGCGGTCTTGGAGGCCGGGATTGCGGCGGTGCGCACCCGAGACGGGCAGGCGGTGCTGGAAGGACTGATCGACACCGACCGCCTGCGCCCTGCGCGGCGCGGCGGGCAGCCTGTCGCCGTCGTCGAATGGACCGGCGAGCACTGGTTCCCGCTCAAACTGGACTGATGCTGCTCCACGCCGACAACGTCGCCTACCGCTATCCGCAGAACCAGCGCGGATTGCCGCCGGTATCGCTCGACATCGCGCCCGGCGACGCCTGGCTGGTCACCGGCCCCTCCGGCTGCGGCAAGAGCACGCTGGCGCGCTGCCTCACCGGGTTGATCCCGCACCTGTATCGCGGCGAGCTGACCGGCGCGGTCTGGCTGGACGGCTTGAACACCGCCACGGCGCACCTGTGGGAGCTGACTGAGCGCGCGGGCCTGGTCTTTCAAAATCCGGCGGCGCAAATGTTGGCCTCCACCGTCGAAGACGAGATCGTTTTTGGACTGGAAAACCTGGGCTTGTCGCGTTCCGACATCGCCGTCCGCCTGGAGCTCGCGCTGGCGCAGTTCGACCTGGCGGGCCTGCGCGAGCGTTCCCCGCTCACCCTGTCGGGCGGCGAGCAGCAGAAGGTCGCGCTGGCGGCGACGATGGCCCGGCAGCCCGCGTTGCTCGTCCTCGACGAACCGCTCTCGATGCTGGACAGTAACGCCAGCCGCGACTTGGTCGCATCGCTGGCGGCGTGTGCGGGTGAAGGCGCGGCGCTGGTGATCTGCGAGCATCGCTGCGAGCAACTGCAATCCCTGCCCGGCCTGCGTACCTTTTTGTTGGACGGAACCGCCGATGCGTCTATCCCCGACTTCGCCGCGTCGCGCGGTGCCGCGCAGGGCGATGCCGCGCCGTTTGCGCCCGCGCCGCCGTTCACGCTAAACGTGGAACATCTCGGTGTCACGTTGGACGGGCGAGAGGTTTTGCGCGACGTGAGCTTCACCGTTCCCGGCGGGCAGATTCTCGCGATCGTAGGACGCAACGGCGTGGGGAAAACGACGCTGTTGCGCGCGTTGGTCGGCTTGCAGCGCCACACCGGTACGGTTGATGTCGCCGGAGAACGCCCCGACCTGGCGCTGACGTTCCAGAATCCCGACGTCCAGCTTTTCAACGCCACCGTGCGCGACGAAATCCTGTACAAACTCCCGGCGCCCAATATGACGTACTATGCGTGGCTGCTGCGTGTCTTGAGGTTGAACATTTACGAAACCACCCCACCGCTCCTGCTCAGCGAAGGCGAGAAAAAGCGCGTGGCGCTCGCCACCGCGTTGATGCGCGCGCCGCGTCACGGCCTGCTGCTTGACGAACCTTCGCTCGGTCAGGACGCCGCCCACAAGGCACGTTTGATGACCCTGGCGCGCGCCCTGGCGGACACCGGTCGCCTTGTCATCATGACGACCCACGACCACACTCTGGCCGCCCAAGCCGACCGCATCCTCCTCATGGACAACGGCACTTTCATCGCCGACGCCCCTCCCGCCCCCCTCTCCCCCCCGTCTACCGTCTACCGTCTACCGTCTACGAGGTCTTCATGAGCCGCCGCCAACATCGCTCCGCCGGCCTCGTTATCCCCGCGCTCGTCGCAAACTCGCCGTTGCGCCACGCCGATCCGCGCGCTAAGCTGTTCCTCAGCTTCCTGGCCTCACTCGCCGTGATGCTGCCGCTGGAACGGTTGGGGATTTTCATGGCGCTGTACGCGCTGCTCCTGCTCTGGGCGAGGCTGCTGCCGTCTGTCCTCCGGCAAATCTGGCGGTTGCGCGTGCTGCTGGTCGTCATCTTCGTCGTGGATTGGCTCTTTATCAGCGCCGACCTGGCCGTCATCATCGTGATGCGGATTGTCCTATTGGTGAGCGTGTTCGCGTTCTTCGTCAGCACGACCGCGCCCATCGAACTGCGGCTGGCCCTGGAACGGCTGCGCGTCCCTTACCGGTACGCTTTCAGCCTCAGTCTGGCGTTCCAGAGCGTGGGCTTGCTGCAACAGGAATGGCGCGCAATTTACGAGGCACAGGTCGCTCGTGGGATACGTTTTGTCGGCGACCGGCGGCGCGCGTTGCCCCAACTGCGCGATTTCGTCGCACTCACCGTGCCCGCTATCGTGCTGACGACGCGCCGCGCCTGGGGAATGACCGAGGCGGCCTACGCGCGCGGCTTCGATGCGCCGCACCGCAGCGCCTATCACACGCTGGCGATGCGCCGGACGGATTGGGCGCTGGTTCTGGCGGCGCTGCTCGTCACAGGCGGATTGCTACTCATTTGATGCATGGCTAAACTTTGAGGAGTGTCTATGTCACAACGTACACGGATTTTGATTGCAGGACTTATTATCGTGGCGCTGGTCGGCGTCGTGCTGGGCGTCGAACTGCTGCGCCGTCAGGTCGCACCGGAAGATTTGGAACCGGGCAGTATCCAAATTTATGTCAAGGGGAGATTCGTCGGGGCCTTTCTTCCCACGGACCTGGAACAACTCACCGAAGTGAGTTTTGTCGATGCGGAAGAGGGCAAGACGCAGCAGGGGTGGATGCTGCGCGACGTTCTGCTGCTCTACCTGACGCCTGACGCGCTGCGCAACACCGACATCACCGTGAGCAGCAGCAGTCGCGGCAAGAGCGTCACCCTTTCCTGGACCGAGGTGGATACAGTGGAAAATATGGTGATGTTCGACCTTTCCGGGCGCGGGACGCTCAAGCTCGTCTCCAGAATCCCGGGCTTCGACATCCGCGACGCCTGGATTCAGGATGTGGATCGGATCGATATCAAGTGATAAGCAGTCAGCTTTCAGCGGTCAGCCAGAAAGCTGATTGCTGATTGCTGAGGGCTGAAAGCTGAGAGCTATAATGAAAAAACATTACTTTTCTACCTTTGAGTTGATTCTGATCACGCTTTTCGCCGCGTTGATCGTCGTGGCGAAGATCGCGCTGCGGTTTCCCATTCAAGTGCCCGGACATTCCGGTCTGTTTTGGATCGCGATTGTGATTGTGGGAGCGGGGATCGTCCCCAAGCGTGGCGCTGCCAGTCTGATCGGGCTTTCGTCCGGGATTTTGGCGACCTTCCTGGGAATGGGCGATTTCGGCGGGCTGAGCACCTGGCTCTCCTACACGATGGTCGGCGTCGGCGTGGAACTGTCGCTGTGGCTGTTACAGAATCCCGAAAACGTGTTCATTGGGGCGCTGGCGGGCGCGCTGGGCCATACCGGCAAATTCATAGTAAAATGGGTGTTAGGGATGTTGACCGGCGCGCCGTTGGGATTCGTCGCGTTGGGGCTGGTGTGGTCCTTGCTCAATTATCTGTTGTGGGGCGCGCTTGGCGGCGCATTGGGCGCGCTCACCCTCCGTGCCCTGCGCAGAGCGGGCTTTTTCGCCTACCTGGCAGAAAAGAAGTGAGGCCAGTCATTCTGAAAGCTGACCGCTGAAGGCTGATAGCCAACATGCTTAACGACACATTTGAACGAACTATTGATTACCTGCGCATCTCGATCACCGACCGGTGCAACTTGCGCTGCGTCTACTGTATGCCGGAAGAGGGCGTGCCGGCCTGTTCGCACGATGACATCCTGCGCTACGAGGAAATCGAGCGTGTGGTCCGCGCGGCGGCGGCGTTGGGCGTCAGCAAATTGCGCATCACCGGCGGCGAGCCGCTGGTGCGCCTGGGCGTCGTCGATCTGGTACGTGCGCTGGCGCACATCCCCGGCATCGACGACATCGCCCTGACGACCAACGGGATGCTGTTGCGCCGTTACGCTGCGGCGTTAGCCGAGGCTGGATTGCGCCGGGTCAACGTCAGCCTGGACACGCTGCGCCCGGAACGCTTCCGTGCGATCACCCGTTGGGGCGATTTGGACACGGTGCTCGACGGCATCGACGCTGCCTTTGCCGCCGGGCTGGAACCGGTGAAAACCAACACCGTCGTGATGCGCGGGCAGAACGACGACGAGGTGGTCGATCTGGCGCGCAAAACGCTGGATGCGCGCTGGCACGTGCGTTTCATCGAATGGATGCCGGTCGGCGCGGCGGCGCGGGACTGGCGGGCGCGCGTCGTCCCGGCGGCGGAAATCCGCGCGCGGATCGAGGCCGAATTGGGGCCGCTGGTCCCGGCGAAAGTCAACGGCGCAGGCCCGGCGCGCATCTTCAAGCTGCCGGATGCGGTGGGCACGCTCGGCTTTATCGGCGCGGTGAGCGAGCACTTCTGCGCGAGCTGCAACCGTCTGCGCCTCACCGCCGACGGCAAGCTGCGTCCGTGCCTGTTGGCGGCGGACGAACTCGATTTGCGCACGCCGTTGCGCCAGGGCGCGAGTCAGGCGGATATCCAGGCGTTGTTGCAGGAAGCGATTCGCGTAAAACCGCGCGGGCATCATCTGGCGGAGTGCGCGCAAGTCCGGGATCGCGCCATGGCGCAGATTGGAGGGTAGGGGATGGAGCTAAGTCACATCGACGCCGAGGGCCATATTCGCATGGTGGACGTGGGCGCAAAGCCGGACACGGAGCGCGTTGCCGTCGCACGCGGCGAAGTCCACATGCGGCCGGAAACGCTGCGCCTCATCGTCGAAAACGGCCTGCCGAAGGGCGATGTGTTGACCACGGCGCAGATCGCGGGCGTGATGGCGGCGAAACAGACCGCCAACCTGATTCCCTTGTGCCACCCGCTGCTGCTGACCAAAATCGACGTGGAATTCGCGATAGATGAGGCCGCATCTAGCGATGCGGCGGCATCGCGCATCGTCATCACCGCGACGGTGCGCACGCGCGGCAAGACCGGCGTTGAAATGGAAGCCCTCACCGCCGTCAGCGTCGCCGCGCTGACGATCTACGATATGGCGAAAGCCGTCGAAAAGACCATGCGCATCACGGATATCCGCCTGGTCAGCAAAACTGGCGGCAAAAGTGGCGACATCGTCCTGGAAGCTTAAGCGAGTTGTGGCGGCTGGAAATGAATACTATGCGCATTAAGACTTCGTGGCAAGAACATAGATTAGCACTGATTTTGACAATATCCTTTGTAATTTGCTTGATCTTTGCTTTAGCTCTGTATGCAGATGAGATGAAAAGTAGACAAGCTGAGAGTGAGCTTCAGGCTGAGTTTGAAAGAATAAGACTGCCAAGTGGAACGGTTGAGCAAGGTCACCATACATATCATAAACTCGGCAGTTATCGTATTTCCCTGGAAGGCGAGTTTTCATCGGAGTTGAGTTACATAGAACTCATCAACTACTACAATGAAGAGCTTCCTATGCAAGGCTGGAAACAGCAAGACAGATTGATCCACTTTTGCAAGGGTACCTATGCTGCTGTACTTGAATCTGATTGTCAGGATTGTGGAACGTACGGACTGATCTTGAGTCAGGGGCATGATAAAGATTGTGGTGGAATCTCTATGCTTGCTTTGCTGTTCCAGTTTGGGATAGGTTGTTTCTTTGTAATAAATGGTGTGAGTCAAACCCGCACCGCACTAAGCAAACCGGGTACTCTGGAACAACCGGTTACGTACAGAAATCTCAATGTTTTGAACGGATTACTACAATCTGCGTTAGGTACTATGATCCTATTAGGAGGAATCTATGGGCTATGGCTTTATGTGGCCCCATGATGAACCTGGTTAACTTGTGATATGGGGAGGATATGAATGCATATTAATGTACGATTTTTCGCAGTCTCCCGTGAGATGGCTGGCGCGGAGCGCCAACCATACACGCTGCCGGAAGGCGCGACCTTGCAGGATTTACAGGATCAACTCTTCACGGCTTATCCCGCCCTGGAAGCGCAGCGCGTGCGTTTCGCGGTCAACTTGACCTACGCCCCTCTGAGCACGACACTTCACGACGGTGACGAAGTGGCCTGCATCCCGCCCGTCGGTGGCGGTTAAAGAAGGTGGAAACGATGAACGACGAACCAGGCGTCCAAAATCCAAAATCTAAAATCCAAAATCTGATTGAGATCACAGAACAGGTTATTTCAGTGGATGAAGTGGCGGCGCGGCTGGCGGACCCGGCGAATGGGGCGGTGGTGACGTTTATCGGCGTCGTGCGCGGCGTCACCGAGGGACGCGAGACGCTCTATCTCGAATACGAGGCTTACCCGGAGATGGCCGAGAAGGTCTTGCAGCAAATCGCCGGCGAAATCCGCGCGCGCTGGACGGATATCCGCGAGGTGGCAATTGTACACCGGGTCGGGCGGCTGGAGATCGGCGAGACGGCGGTCGTCATCGCGCTCTCGGCGTCACATCGCGCGCAGACCTTCGACGCGCTGCGGTACGCCATTGACCGCATCAAAGACATCGCGCCGATCTGGAAAAAAGAATTCTGGGCCGATGGCGCAGAATGGCGCAGTGAGCACTAGTTTTTTCCGACAGGATTTACAGGATGAAAAAATCCTGTCCAAATAATTCTTGGAGAAGCGAACGATGAAATATAGGCACGAATTGTACCCGATGTTGAGCGTCGAAGAGGCGCTGGAGAAGGTGCTGGCGATGTTCCACCCGTTGGAGGTGGAGCGCGCGCCGGTGTTGGAGACGTTGGGCCGCGTGTTAGCCGAGGACGTCGTCGCCCCAGGCGACATCCCGCCGCACGCGAATACTGCGATGGACGGTTACGCCGTGCAGTCCGCCGACCTCGCGGGCGCGGGGCCGGAGTCAGCCAAGCGCCTGCGTGTGATCGAGAACTTGGCCGCCGGGTACGTTGCCGCGCAGCGTGTCACGCCGGGGACGGCGATCCGCATTATGACCGGCGCGCCGATGCCGGAGGGCGCGGACGCCGTGATCCCCTTCGAGGAGACGCACCAGCACGACGAGTGGGTAGACTGCTTCGCCGAGATGCGCATCGGCGAGAACGTCCGCCCGGCCGGGGAAGACGTGCGGGCGGGCGAACGCACGCTCGTGCGCGGGACGCGCATCCGCCCGCAGGAGATCGGGATGTTGGCGGCGCTGGGCTACGGCGAAGTCTCCGTGATCCGCCGTCCGCGCGTCGCCATTCTCGCCACCGGCGACGAGTTGGTGGACGTCGACGCGCCGCTGCTCCCCGGCAAAATCCGCAACGCCAACAGCTACTCGAACGCGGCGCAAGTGTTGCAGTATGGTGGCGTTCCGTTGATGTTGGGCATCGCGCGGGATACCGTGGAAGACCTCACCGCCAAAATCCGCGCGGGGCTGGCGCAGGGCGCGGACCTGCTGATGACGTCGGGCGGGGTCTCGGTGGGCGATTTCGACGTGGTAAAGACGGTATTGGCCGCCGAGGGTGAAATCTCCTTCTGGCGCGTGCGGATGAAGCCGGGCAAACCGCTGGCCTTCGGCTACATCACAGCGGAGGTGAACGGCGCGCCGCGCACGGTGCCGCTGTTGGGGATGCCGGGCAATCCGGTTTCCACGATGGTCTCATTCGAGCTGTTCGCATGTCCGGCGATTTTGACGATGCTCGGCGTGCAGGACGTGCGCAAGCCCACCTGCGAGGCGATCCTCGACCAGGCGATCCCGCGCAAGGACGGGCGGCGGCACTACGTGCGCGTGCGCCTCGAACGCCGCGCGGACGGCGCGGAAGGGGACTTCCGATTCCACGCGACGCTGACCGGCGATCAGGGATCGGGCATTCTCAACTCGATGGTGCAGTCCAACGCCCTGGCGATCATCCCGGAAGACTGGGATTCCGCCCCGGCCGGCGCGCGCGTCCAGGTCATTCCATTTGATGCCGGAGTGTTGCTGGAATAGTTTTCAGCCGTCAGCACTCAGCTTTCAGCCAGAGCGTCTATGAAAGTATCTCGATTGCGCCTTTGCTGATGGCTGATCGCTGATCGCTAACCGCTAAACAGCTTGTCAAAAATGCGGCTTGGTGTTACCATAGCTGCTTGAGTTCAATTTAACATTGCGTTTCCGAGTCTCCAGACCTAAAAGCCAGAAGTTCAAGGTCTTCAGACCGCCAGGGTGCAGTTGGAAACGGCTGCGTCTCCCGTGTTTGGAAAGGGAATGCGCTGTCGCTCAACACCCCTGTTGGGGGGCAGATTGAGTGTGCAACGGCGTCCTTTCTGAGGACGCCGTTTTTGTTGTTGGTAGAGCCGAGAGTGTGATATGGGTATTGTATGGGAAGGCTTAGTGGAGAGCCTCCGCCTGTTGCTTGCCGGAGATGCCTATCTCTGGGACATCATTCTGCTCTCGATGCGGGTGAGCGGGGTGGCCTTGCTGTTCAGCGCGCTATTGGGCATTCCCCTGGGCGCGCTCATCGGGCTGACGCATTTCCCGGGACGGCGGGTGGTGCAGGCGTTAGTCTACACCGGGATGGGCTTCCCGCCGGTGGTGATTGGGCTGGCGGTCTATCTGATGCTTTCGCGCAACGGCATTTTGGGACCGTTGAACTGGTCGTGGGTGCCGCAGCTCTTTACCGTGCCGGCGATGATTGTCGCGCAGGTCATCATTGCGACGCCGCTGGTCATCGGGTACACGATGGCCGCCGTCTCCGAGGTGGACGTGAACCTGCGGCTGCAATTGCGCGCGCTCGGCGCGACGCCGCGCCAGATTACCTGGACGGTGCTGCAAGAGGCGCGGCAGGGCGTCATTGTGGCGCTGGTGGGCGGCCTGGGCAGCATCATCTCAGAAATCGGCGCGGTGATGATGGTCGGCGGCAACATCGAGCGTTCGACGCGGGTGTTGACGACGGCGATTATGTTGGAGACGCGCCGGGGCAACTTCGATTTCGCTATCGGCCTGGGGATGGTGTTGCTGGCGATCTCGTTTTTCGTCAATTTCGTCGTCGCGCAGTTCCAGAGGAAGGGCCAATGACCGCCGCGCCGCTGTACACGCTTCGTCACGTCGCCAAATCCTACGCCGGGCGCACGGTGCTCGACGTGGACGTCCTCGATATCCACGCGGGCGAGATTCTGGCGATCGTCGGGCCGAGTGGCGCGGGAAAATCCACGCTGTTGCGGCTGCTCAATTTCCTGGAATTCCCGGATGCCGGCGGGCTGACGTATCGCGGAAACGCAGTGCAACCGAATACCCTCCCTTTGTCCCTGCGCCGCGAGGTGACGACGGTGTTCCAACGTCCGGCGCTGCTCTCCGCCACGGTCCGGCGTAATGTGGAATACGGCCTGCGCCTGCGCGGCGAGCGCGATGACAAGGCCGCCATGGATGGCGTTATGGAGCGACTCGGACTGACAACTTTGGCGCGCGCGCAGGCCCGCACGCTTTCGGGCGGGGAGGCGCAGCGAGTGGCGTTGGCGCGCGCGATGGTGCTGGACCCCACCGTCCTGCTGCTCGATGAGCCAACGGCGAATCTCGACCCGTACAACGTCGGCCTGATCGAAACCGTCGTCGCCGAACTGAACCGCGAGCGTGGCTGCACGGTGGTGCTGGTGACGCACAACGTCTTTCAGGCGCATCGCCTGGCCGGGCGCGTCGCGCTGTTGCTTGGCGGTCACGTCGTAGAGATCGCCGACACGCAAACGTTTTTTGAATCCCCCCGCGACCCGCGCACTGCCGCGTTCGTCAATGGGGAGATGGTGTATTGAAAAGTTTGAGTGTTTGCGTGGGCGATACACCGCCCACGCAAACACTCCCTTTAATCTTGCCGCTTTAGCGGCCTATATCACAGGAGGAGACATGACTACAAAATCGTTCGCATTGAAAGTTGTATTGGGATTGGTCGTTCTGGCTATGGTGTTGGGGGCGTGTACGACGCCGACTGCGGCGCCCGTGGTAGAGCCAACTGCCGCGCCGCCGACCGCTGCGCCGGCTACCGAGCCTCAGAAGCTGATTCTGGGGACCACCACCAGCACGTATGATTCCGGGCTGCTGGGTTACATTCTACCTGACTTCGAGGCGGCATACAATGCCAAAGTCGAGGTCGTCTCGCTGGGAACGGGGCAGGCGATCCAGCTCGGTATGGATGGTAACGCCGACGTGCTGTTGGTTCACGCCCGGGCGCGAGAGGACGCTTTCATGGATGAGGGGCATGGCACGCGCCGCGAAGACGTGATGTACAATGATTTCATCATCGTCGGCCCGGCCGATGACCCGGCGGACATCAGAGGAATGCGGAAGGTACCCCGCGCGATGGAAACCCTGGCGACGGCGCAGGCCACGTTCATCTCGCGCGGCGACGAGTCCGGCACGCACAGCAAGGAAAAGACGCTGTGGAAAGAGGCTGGCATTGAGCCATCCGGCGATTGGTACGTCTCCGCCGGGCAGGGCATGGGCGCTGTGCTGACGATGGCGGACGAACAGCAGGCGTACACTCTCAGCGACCGGGCGACCTACCTGGCGATGACGCTCGAGGGCCTGAAGCTGGAAATCCTGGTGGAAGGCGACAAGTTGTTGTTCAATCCCTACGGCGTCCTGGCGGTCAACCCCGATAAGAATCCGAACATCAAGGGCGAGCTGGCGAACCAGTTCATTGACTGGATCATCTCCATGCCGGTGCAGGAGAAGATCGGGACGTTCGGCGTGGACAAATTCGGCGCGCCGCTCTTCGTCCCCGATTCGCAGCCCTGGCGCGATGCCCAGGCCGCCGCAGCCGGCGATGCCGCGTTACGGATCACCGGCAAGGTGGCCCAGGAGATGGGCTGGTCCGAAGAGGAACTCAAGGCCATGGAGACGCTCGACGTGGAAATGGAGAACAGCGACGGCGCAAAGGAAACCTACACTGGCGTTCCCCTTGTCGCGTTGTTGGCGTTGGCGCAACCAAAGAGCGATGCTTCCACGCTGGTGCTCGTGGCCGATGATGGTTACACCGTCGAACTGCCGTTGGCCGATGTGCAGGCCTGCGCCGATTGTATCGCGCAGTTCCGCTCGCAAGGCGGCTTGACCTCGCGGATGCCCGGCTTCGCCAAGAATGCCAGCGTCAAGGGCCTCATCGAGATTCAGGTGAAGTAATCAGACCAGAATCCATAGTAGATAAACCAAAGCCCCACTGCGCGCAGTGGGGCTTTGTGATTTCACAGGAGACTAAAGTAAAGGTGTCTTTATTCACTTTCCCCCAGAAAAGTTAAATGCTATGATAACCCTTGAACTATCCATAACGCCTGAAAGGGAGGGTACTGCTGATGTATGATTTCCTCAAAACGCTAGGAATTAACGACGTCAATGCCGGCGCGACGACTGGCGGGCCGGACGGCTGGCTCAAGACGGGGGGCGAGCCGCTGGTGTCCTATTCACCCATTGACGGCAAACCCATCGCCACGGTCATCCAGGCCAACGGCGACGACTACGAAGCCGTCATCGCCCAGGCGCAGGCGGCGTTCAAGCGGTGGCGGATGCTGCCCGCGCCCAGGCGTGGCCTGGTCGTCCGCGAGATCGGCGAGGCGCTGCGCGCGTACAAAGAGCCGCTGGGCAAGCTGGTGACGCTGGAAATGGGCAAGATCGTCGCCGAAGGCTGCGGCGAGGTGCAGGAGATGATCGACATGGCCGATTTCTCCGTTGGCCTCTCGCGCCAGCTCTACGGGCTGACGATGCAGAGCGAGCGCGCGCAGCACCGGATGTATGAGCAGTGGCATCCGCTGGGCATCGTCAGCGTGATCACGGCCTTCAACTTCCCCGTGGCCGTCTGGTCGTGGAACGCGCTGTTGGGAGCGACATGCGGCGACGTGATCCTGTGGAAGCCCTCGTCCAAGACGCCGCTGACCGCCATCGCGGTGCAGAACATCATCGCGCCGGTGGTGGCAAAGCACGACCTGGCGGGCGTTTTCAACCTCGTCATCGGCGCGGGGCGCGACATCGGCGAGAAGATTCTGCACGACGAGCGCATCCCGCTGGTGAGCATGACGGGCAGCACGCGGATGGGGCGGCGCGTCAGCGAGGTGGTGGGGAAGCGGCTGGGCCGCTCGCTGCTGGAACTGGGCGGCAACAACGCCATCATCGTTGCCGAAGACGCCGACCTGGAACTGACGCTGCGCGCGGTCGTGTTCGGCGCGGTGGGGACTGCGGGGCAGCGCTGCACCACCACGCGGCGACTTATCATCCACAAGTCGGTCAAGGCCGCGTTCCTGGAGCGCCTCATCCGCATCTACAAGCAATTGCCTATCGGCAATCCGCTGGACGGAGGCGTGCTGATGGGGCCGCTGGTGGATGCGCAGGCGGGGGCGGATATGGAAGCCGCGCTGGCGGCGGCGAAGCGGGACGGCGGGCGCGTGCTCTACGGCGGTGAGCGTGTCTACCCGGCAGGCTGCGACGGCGGCTATTACGCCCAACCGGCGATTGTGGAAGCGCCGCCCGACTTGCCCATTATGCAGGAAGAGACTTTCGCGCCCATCCTCTACGTTGTCGAATACAGCGACTTCGACGAGGCCATCGCGCTGCACAACGACGTGCGGCAGGGGTTGTCCTCGGCCATCTTCACCGGCTCCCTGCACTACAGCGAGCAATTCCTCTCTCACGCCGGGTCCGACTGCGGCATTGCCAACGTCAACATCGGCACGAGCGGCGCGGAAATCGGCGGCGCGTTTGGCGGCGAAAAGGAGACCGGTGGCGGGCGCGAATCCGGTTCGGACGCCTGGAAGCTCTACATGCGGCGGCAGACGAATACGATCAACTGGGGCAAAGACCTGCCGCTGGCGCAGGGCATCCGCTTTGAGGTGGATTAGTCAGAGGCGTTCCCAAGCGTCCGGCTCAATTGTGGCCGCGACCAGTTTCAGGATGCGGTCGACCGCCGCCGGGACGAGCGCGGCGGTCGACGGCGATAATTCGTCGCCAAAGTCGAAGTCGTGCCCCTGTACTGAGACGAGGGTGGCTGCCGGGGCATCGCCATAGAGCGACTGCGTCAGCGCCAGTAGCGTGGAAGGGTGCGTCTGGTGGTAGACGAACGGCGTGCGATGTTCCACGGCCAGCGTCCCCTCGTAGATCGGCGGCGCGCCCTCTGTCGGGACGTGCGCATCCACAAATATCACTTGTTGGTAGTTCTTCAACGTCTCCACGAGTTCGGGGACCAGTTGATGTAAGCAGACCACGTCCACTGGATGACCCAAAGCGTCCCAGCCATCATCGAGGGCGTCCAGCGGCGGACGCCCCCACTGTTTTAGTAAGGCGTTGATGATGTGCCGGGCCACCCCGTCGTCGCGCCGGTAGAGATTGCCGAATCCGACAATCAGCGTTTTCCTCATCAATCGCGTTGCACGCTATCCAGCACGACGTCGTTGGAGTCCCGCAGTTCGATGATGATCGGCATCTGGCCCTGGGCGTGCGTCGAACACGACAGGCACGGGTCGTGGGCGCGGATGGCCGCCTCGACGCGGTTGAGCATCCCCTCAGTCAGTTTCGTGCCGTCCACGTAGCGTTTGGCGACCATGTTGACCGAATGGTTCATCGCCCAGGCGTTGCCGGCCGTGGCGACGATCATGTTGACTCTGCTGATGACGCCGTGCGCGTCCGTCCAATAGTGATGGAACAGCGTGCCGCGCGGCGCTTCGAGCACGCCTATACCTTCGCCGGTGATCGAGCCGGTGGGGTTGGCGACGTCCTGGCTGAGGATGCCGGGATCATCCAGCAATTCTTGCGCGCGTTCCAGCGCGTGGAGCAGCTCGATCAGTCGCGCATAGTGGAAGTACAGCGTCCCCTCCACCGGCTTGCCGCCGTTGAGCGCCTTCCAGAGTTTCATCTCTTCTTGCGCCAGCGGTGTGCTGATGTGGCTGGCGGCATTCAGACGGCCCAGCGGACCAACGCGGTAGATGCCATGCTCGTAGCCGCGTTTCTTGTAGTAGGGGGCCTTGAGATACGTGTAGGCGTTGACGTGTTCGGCGATGTAGTCCAGATAGCGCGCCGGATCGAACTCCTCCAGGAGCGCCCCGTCCGTGTCCACCATACGCAGGATGCCATCGTAAAGCTCCAAAGCGCCATCGGCCTGCACCAACCCCATGTAGGCGGAGGGGAACGCGGCAAATTCCGCCATCACCTGCGACTGCTCCTCCATCCAACCTTTGAAGAAAGCGATGCCGACTTGCGCGGTGGCGATGTGTCCATCCAGTTCGGCCAGCATCCACTCGCGGTCTTCCGGCTTGAGGGGCTGTGTGACGCCGCCCGGCACGCCGAAGATCGGGTGAACGCGCCGTTCGCCCAGTTTGCGGATGATTTCCTGCCCAAACGCGCGCAGCTTGACCGCCTTGATGGCCAAATCGGCGTTGGCCGCTACGATGCCGCCCACGTGCCGGATGGCCGGGTCGGCGTCGAAGCCCAGGATAAAATCCGGGCCAGCCAGCTCGAAGAAGTGCATCCCGTGCGACTGGATCATCTGTCCCATGTGCATCAGCTCGCGGAGTTTGTGCGCGGTGGGCGTCGGTTGTGTCCCGGCGATGACGTCGCAGGCTTTGCTGGAGGCCAGGTGATGGCTGACCGGACAGATGCCGCACGTGCGCGGGGTGATCTGCGGCATTTCGTAGAACGGGCGGCCCTCGCAAAACTTCTCGAAGCCTCGGAATTGCTCCACGTGGAAGAACGATTCCTTGACCTGTCCCTGGTCGTCCAGGTGAATGGTGATTTTGGCGTGACCCTCGATGCGGGTCACGGGTGAAATGGTGATTTTCTGCGCCATGGGTTCCTAACCTCCATCCATTCCGTATTTCAAAACGTCGCCCTCTAACTTGGGCGTGCGCCCGGCCAGCAGCTCGGTCAGCACAAACCAGATGGCGTCCGCCGTGGGCGGGCAACCGGGCAAATAGATGTCCACCGGCACGACTTGATCCACGCCGCTGACGTTTTCGGTAAGGGGTGGCAAATCTTCGTGCTGCGGGATCTCGCCGTCTACGGTGCTCTCTGTCTCGATGTAGCCCCGGCGCAGCACCTCTTCCTTGTCGAAGAAGTTGCGCATCGTGCAGATGCCGCCCGTGACGGCGCAGTCGCCCAGCGCAATGAGGATTTTGCAGCGCGAGCGCATCAATTGGGCTTCGTGGATTTCTTCTTCATTGCCGATGCCGCCGGTCAGAATCCCCACGTCTACCCCCGATTCCGGGGGATGCTTGAGGTCGGTAATCGGTGATGAGGTCAGTTCGATATATTTGAAAAATTCAACGACGCGCTCGTCGATGTCCAGAAAGGACATGTGACAGCCGGCGCAGGCTTCCAACCATTGTGTAGCAACTTTAATCTTGTCCATAGGTCTCCTTGCAAATAGAGAATCAGCGAATGGGCGAATGATGAATCTGCGATTGGCCATCGCATTACGCCCCCTCGTCTACTGTCTACTGTCTACCGTCTACCGAGATACCATTTCCGCCAACTGCGCCAGTACTTCGGCCTCGTCGCGCACTTGCGCGGGCATAGGGAGCGCGGGCGTGAGCGGGCGTTGCGCGCCGGTCATGTCGGTGACGGTTCCGCTGCGCTCGGCCCAGATGGGAGCCGGCAACACGACGTCGGCCTGCGCCGCCAGTGCGGAATGGTAGCTGGCCTGCACGATGGTGAACGCGCCGTTGCGCGCGCCGGTCAACGCGGCATCCTCTTCCTGTTCACCGAGCAGGAAGAACTGCGCCGTCGCCCCGTTGGGGTTGATGGGCCGCAAGCCGGCCGCTGCCGCGCCCGCGCCATTGCGCGCCGGTGCAAGCGGGAGGGCGTAGACCTTGTCCGCGAGACCGTCAAACGCTGCCAGCGTGGTTGCCGTCGCGCCAACGCTGTAGATCAAGACGATCTTGCGCGCTTCACCGGCTGCCGCCACAACTTTCTGTACCTCGTCTGGCGTCACCACAAGCTGCGCTCGGGCATTCAGGTCGTTCGCTGCGTTCGCAATCACCGCCAGGGCCGCGCCTTTGTCGACTGCGCGTTGGATGAAGTAGCCGACCACGCGCTGGTAGTCCAACGGTTGCGCGTGGGCCACGACGATGCAGTCGGCGTCGAGGATGTCGGCCAGGTGCGCCGGCTGTCCGTAACCGAGCGACGGCGCGGCCGGTTCCAACGTTCCGGCGCGGCCGCCAACCGTTTCGAACAGCCGGGCGAAGGCGGACAAGGCGGCGTCGGTGGTGGCGCAGAGCGCCAGTCCCTCGGCGTCGCCGGCCCTGAGTTTCTCCGCTGCGAGTGTTAGCGCTTCATCCCAACTTGTCTCGACCAGTTGGCCGTCTTTGCGCACCAGCGGGGCCGTGATGCGCTGCCGTTCCTCGTACAGTGGCTTGAAGCGTCCGTCGGCGCACAGCAGCCCGTGGCTGGGCGCAGCGTCGAAGACGCCATCCACCCTCAGCAGACGTTGGTAGCGCGTGACCACGTCGATCTGGCAGCCAACGCTGCACTGCATACACGTCGTCTGGGTGTGCGCCACGTCTTTCTCGCGCCCGCCGTAGGCGCTCTTGGCGTCGATCAGCGCGCCGGTGGGGCAGATTTGGAGGCACGTCCCGCACTCGACGCACGTAGATTCGTCGAACGGCACATCCAGATCGGCCATAACCATCGAATTGGCGCCGCGCTCGCGAAGATTGAGCGTGTGATTGCCGACGAGTTCTGCACAAGCCCGGATACAACGGCTGCAGAGAATGCAGCGGTTTTGATCCATGATGAAGTATTTGCGTGAGGCATCGACCGGCAGCTTTTCGTAGGGGCGTTGGTACGGAAAGTGGTCCAGCCCGTAGCGATAGGCCATCGATTGCAGCTCGCAATTGCCGCTCATCTGGCAGAACATGCAGTAGTGGTTGCGCTCGGAGAAGAGCAGTTCCAGCACGAACTTGCGCAGTGTCGTCGTCTCGGCGGTCTCCGTCTCCACTTCCATGCCTTCGGCAACCGGACAGGTGCATGCGGTTTGCAGGCCGCGCATGGCTTTGACTTCGACCAAACATAGCCGGCAAGCACCCCAATTCGATAACGCCGGGTGGTGGCACAAGGTTGGGATGTCGATGCCCGCCGCTTGCGCCGCTTCCAGAATCGTCTGGCCGGGGCGGGCAATTACGGGTTGTTTGTTAATCGTTAAATGGATCTCGTTCATAAATGGCTCCTCATGAAAATAGTCGCAAGATAGGTTCTATGCCGAAAGTGCTTTTCGCAATTGTTCCACGATGCATTCTGCTACTTCGGAGACTGGCGCATCTGCCGGCCAATGGGCAAGCGCGGCGCGTTCCGTTGCCGCTGTATCTTCCCCTAAATTGGAAAGCGCTAGTTCATCAGCCGACTCAACGATAGCCAGAGCGAGTAAATGATGCGCCCACCAACGTCCCGCGTCGCCGTCCCATTTTTCGCCTGAACCTTCCGTGCTTTGCGCGCACGCTTTCTCGATTGCACGCGAAAGATAGTACGTTGTAGGGTACCCCAATGTCAGGCTGATACGTTGTACCGGCTGATACTCGCGCCATTGTCCGTTGTCATCCTGATGCACCGGGCAGATGACAAAACCCCGTCCATCAGCGTAGATGTGGATGATCACTCGTTCACCATTTTCGGAATTCATCATTGGTTGCCTCTTCACCTCCGAGCTTCAAAGTAGTTTTTTGGCGATGGATTTTGCCTGGGTGAACAACAACAGATAATCCGGCCCGCCGGCTTTGGAATCCGTACCGCTCATATTGAAGCCTCCGAAGGGGTGGATACCGACCAGCGCGCCGGTGCATTTACGGTTGATGTAGAGATTGCCCACGTGGAATTCGCGCCGGGCATAGTCGATGCGCGCCTCGTTCGTACTGTAGTAAGCGCCGGTCAGGCCGAATTCTGTGTCATTGGCGATGGCTATGGCGTGTTTCCAATCCTGCGCCTTGATAACCGCCAGCACCGGTCCGAAAATCTCTTCCTGCGCGATGCGCGCGCCCGGCGCTACGTCGGCAAAGATGGTTGGTTCGATGAAATAGCCGTCGCGTTCCACCGCGCTGCCGCCATAAACCAGGCGACCTTCCTGTTTGCCAACCTCGATGTGCTCCAACACGCTGCGATATTGGTTTTTGGAAACGACCGGCCCGGTGTAGTGCTCATACTGTTCCGGGTCGCCGATGTTGACGATGGCGCGTGCCTGCTCGACGATCTTTTCAACCAGCGCGTCGTAAATCTCCGCCACCAGGATCGCCCGTGAGCACGCCGAGCACTTTTGCCCCTGGAACCCAAACGCCGAGATGACGATACCCTTTGCTGCCGCTTCCAGATCGGCGGTCTCGTCGACGACGATGGCGTCTTTGCCACCCATTTCGAGAATCGTGCGTTTGATCCAAATCTGGCTGGTTTGGGTTTTGGCGGCGCGTTCGTGGATGCGCAACCCCACTTCCTTGGAGCCGGTAAACGCCACAAAGCGCGTGCGCGGATGATCGACTAGAGTTTCGCCCGCCACCGCGCCCGGCCCGGTAAGAAAGTTGAACACACCTGCCGGCAATCCGGCTTCCCGCATAATCTGGAAGTATTCCCAGGCGATCTTGGCCGAATCGCTGGCCGGTTTGAACACGATGCTGTTACCACTCACGATGGCCGCGCTGCTCATCCCTACGGGAATCGCTAAGGGGAAATTCCACGGTGGGATAATCGCCCCGACGCCCAAGGGGATATAGTGCAGTGTGTCGCGCTCGCCGGGTAGTTGGTACACATCGACCAGTTCGAGTTTGAGGATCTGCCGGGCATAGTACTCCAAAAAATCGATGGCCTCCGCTGTATCCGCGTCGGCCTCCACCCAGTTCTTGCCCACCTCGAAGACCATCCACGCGCTCATCTCGTGCTTGCGTTCGCGCATCAACGCCGCCGCTTTGAGAACCACCGCAGCGCGTTCCGTCGCCGGTGTGCGGCTCCAACTGGCGAAAGCTGCGTCCGCCGCTTCGATGGCCTGAACTGCCAGATCGCTCCCGGCTTTGGAGAACACGCCGATCACCTGCTCGGGATGCGCCGGGTTGGTCGAAGTGAACTGTGCATCGGTGTAGATTTCCTGTCCGCCAATCACCAGAGGGTGGGATTGACCGAACTGTTCCCGCACCTTCGTCAGCGCTGTCGTAAAAGCGACCTGATTCTCCGGCAGCGAGAAATCGGTAAGCGGCTCGCTTTTGAAGTCACCTATCTGTTTCAACATAGTCTGTACAGCCTTTCTGTCTTGCACGTCATAGCCTCCTGTTCGGGAATGATGATTTTTGCGCACCAATTACGCTGCGCAAGATAGTCTTGAAAACAAAAACGGCGTCCCCGGAAAGGGACGCCGCAATACACAGCCGCAGACCTGAGTGCCAGGTATTCTGAGATACCCGGCGTCATCGACGGTTGGCAAGTGCAGCGCATTTCCTTTCCAAGCACGGGAGGCGCAACCGTTTCCAATTGCACCCTATCGGTCTTATCCCCATGAGCCGGTCGACTTTTAGACGATAAGACTCGGAAACGCATCCGCGTATTGAAAATACTACATCATTTTAGCATAGATAAGGCCGAAGGCAATTCTCTTGCATGATCCGGTTGCTGCGCCAGCGCACGGCGAGCGTCACCGCGGCCATTTGCGTCAGCATAGCGCGTTCCTGCACGCTGTATGTGCAGCCGTCCTCGGTCTTCAACAGCAGTGTGACTTCGTCCGTGCGCGGGCCGGGTTCTACCTCAAACCCCCACTGCTTGAACAGCGATACCGCCTCTTCGTAGGTCAACTCATGCATCGCGGGCCTCGTCAACGTCCCAATACACCAACGCCGAACGCGTGCCGCGCGGCCAGACCCATTGCCCGTCGGTCTCAGTCAAATGCCGGGCAAGCAGATCGCGCAAAAAAGCGTCGTGCGTCGGGTCGTTGACCAGGTCGAAGCGGAGTTTCAGATCGGCCAGCGCTTCGTCCAGGCTGGCGTGCGTCCACGGCTTCCACAGGCCGGTGTCTTCGATCAACACGTTGGCGAAAATGCCCATTTGCAGTAGCGCGTTGTACGCGACCTGGAAATTCGGGCTATCGTAGGGTTGTCCCCAGATGTGTTGAGCGGCCTCTGCCATCACCCCGTCGGGTGTGACGACGCGCAGCAGCATATAACAGCGCCGTCGAGCAACAGACTCCATTTTACGCACGAACGTGGCGAAGTCGGCGATGCCGTAGAGCGCGTGCGAGCACAGCACCACGTCGTGCGGGGCGACGTCCGTCTCGGGCCAGTAGCCTTCGATGACCGTCACGTTGGTCAAACCGGCGGCGCTGACGTTTTCTCGCAGGAAATCCAACATCGCCAGCGACGGATCGAGTGCCGTGATGTGCTGCGCGTGCGGGGCCATGAAGGCCGTCCATGCGCCGATTCCCGCGCCGATGTCCAGCACGGTATTGCCGGGATGCCGGTCCAGGTCGGCGGCGACGAAGTCGCGGCTCGAATCCGGCTTCTGCCAGCGTTCCTTGACCGCCTCCTGAAATTCCTGGGCTTTGGCGCGCCAGGCGTAGGGATTTGGGCCGATGTTGGCCCCCACGCGCCCCCGCGTCTGCGCCTCCACCAGTTCTCGCCATAGAGATAACCAATCGGTTACAGATTGCACAGTCTAACCTCCTCAAAGAGTAATTCTCGTCCCAGAACGTCATTCCGAACGCTTTTTGTGAGGAATCTGCTCTCTGCGTTGGGAAGACCCTTCGACTCCGTTCCACTCACTTCGTTCCTTCCACTTCGCTCAGGGTGACGGCCTGGCTGCTGAACTCAATAAACCGCGATGAGCAGCCGCCCCTGCCGGTCTTGCAACACATCGATTGGCACATCGTAGGTAGCCGAAAGGTGAGCGGCGGTTAAGGTTTCAATCACAAATCCAGCCTGGAGCACGCGGCCCTGCCTCATGAGGACGACGTGATCCGCGGTCGTGGCGGCGGCGTTGGGATCATGGGTGGTGAAAATCACCGTTTGGCCTTGCGCGCGCAGGTCTCGCATCAGGCTCAGGATATGCCGCGCATTGCCGACGTCCAGGTGCGACGTTGGTTCATCGAGCAGCAGGATGTCTGGCTCCTGCGTCAACGCGCGCGCCAGGATGACCAACTGGCGCTCGCCGCCGCTCAACGCCGGGACGGGCCGGTCCCACAGCGCGGTTATGCCCACCGTCTCCAACGCGCGGAAAGCGGTGGCGTAGTCGCGTTCGCTGGGACGCTGCAACAGGCTCAGGTACGGCGCGCGGCCCAGCAGCACTGTCTCCAGCACGTTCAGGTTGAAGGCCGGCGGCTCTTCCTGTGGCACCAAACCCAGGATGTGGCTTGTTCGACGGTGGCTGTGAGATTCGCCGTTGAGCGAGATGCGCCCACGCCGCGGCGTGAGCAATCCCAGGATCATGTGCAGCAGCGTGGTCTTGCCGGAACCGTTCGGGCCGAGGATCGCCGTCACCGCGCCGGAGGGCAAATCGAGTGTGATGTCCTGCACCACGTCCGGCGCGTCCGGCGCGTAGCGGAAGGACAGGTCGTGTAGGGAAATCGCGGCCCGCGATGTATCGCGCCGTGCATCCTCACGCCGTGAATCCTCACGCCGTGAATCCTCACGCATCATCTTTTCAGCTCCAGTTTGTTGCTCAACAACAGGCTGAAGAAGACGACCGCGCCGATGAGCGAGGTCAGGATCCCCAGCGGGATTTCGCCGGAGAGCACCGTGCGGGCCAGATCGTCGCAGAGTAGCACGAAGAGGCCGCCGAGCAGCATCCCGCCGGGCACTGCCGCCTGCGCATCCGCGCCGAGCGTGCGCCGGGCGATGTGCGGCACGATCAGCCCCACCCAGCCGATTTGACCCGCTTTGGAGACGACCGCCGCCGTCGCCGCCACCGACACGATCAGCATCACCAGCCGCTCGCGGCCCGGCAGCGCGCCCAACGAAAACGCCGTCGCGTCGCGCAGTGAGAGCAGGTTCAGCCGCCAGCGCATCAGGAAGATGACGGCGAGCGCGGGCAGGACGACCGGCAGGATATGCAGCACGTCCTGCCAGGTGATCGCCCACAGCCCGCCGAGCAGCCAGAAGGTGATGTCGGGCAGTTGCTTGAGCGGGTCCGCCAGATACTTGATGATGCCGGTCCCGGCGGAGTAGAAGGCAGAGACGCCGATCCCAGCCATTACCAGCCGCAACACCCAATCGCCCAACCGCAAGCGCTGCGCCATCAGGTAACTGGCCGCCAGTCCCAGAAAAGCGAAGACCGCCGCGCCGCCTTGCACCACGGCCGCCGATCCGCCCAGGAGGACGATGCCCAGCGAAGCGCCAAACGCCGCGCCTTGCGAGACACCCAAAAATCCGGCGTCCACCAGGGGATTGCGGAAGATCAGTTGGAACGTGGTTCCGGCTGCCGCCAGCGTCGCGCCGAGGAGCACGGCAGCCAGGATGCGCGGTAGCCGCAGATTCAGCACCACGGTGCGGGCCAGTGCGTTATCACGCAGCACCGCCGGCGGGGTGAAGTAGGGGCCGGGGTAGCGTCCCAGGAACAGCGAGAGCGCCATGCCCAGGAGCAGCACGCCCGCCAACGCCCACAAGCGGCGGCGGAATTGGGCGGCGCGAGCGGTCGCCGCCTGGGTTTCAGCGGACATCGAGGAAGACCTTTGGCATAATGACCTTATCCACCGTGGCGCGATCCAGTCCATAGAGTTCATCGAAGAACGTGTAAACCTCTTCCTCAAGGTTGACGTCGGCGAAAAGATCGGGATAGATGCGCGTCGCCAGCCATGTGAAACCGAGAATCCAGCGGGGTTCGGGCGTGTTCCATTGGAAGTGATCCATCGGGTAGGCGTGCAACTCCCCGTTTTGCGTGGCGGTGAGTTTGCTCCAGTACACGTCCGCTTTGAGGCTGTCGATGACGGCCTGGGCGTCGTGGTCATACGTCATCACGACGAAAATCTTGTTGGGATCCCAGGCCGCGATTTGCTCCACGTTCACCACCGTCCAGCCGTCGGTGATCTGCGCCTCGCTGACCCACACGGGAATGCCGCCCGCCGTCTCGACCTGGAACGTCTGCATCCAGGCCAGCGCCGGGACTTGCACGGCAATGGCGTTGCCCCGGTCGGAGTAATCGACCAGCAGCACGCGAGGCCGCTCGTTTTCCGGCACATCCACCACTCGCGCCGCCACCCGGTCGAGGCGGCTCTGGTAGAACGCGATCACTTCGTCAGCGCGCGTGGGATTCCCCAACAGCAGGCCAAGGTTGGTCACATCCTGGAAGAATTGCTCCGGCGTCTCCAACCCTACGTACACCACGGGGATGTCTACCTGCGCCAGCGCGTCCCCCATTTCTTCCATGACAACGCTTTTCATCAACACCAGATCGGGTTCAAGCGCGGCGATTTGCTCCGGATTGGGATTCGCCGCCAGGCTGACTACGCCATCGACGAAATTGGGGTCCACGTGGATAATGAAGTCGCTTTGGGACGCGCTCTTGCTCTCCACGCCGATGAGGCGCGACCGGCCTTCGGGGAATGTGTAGAGCAGGTGCAACGCCATATACGGCCCACGCCCGACGACGACGATACGGCGCGGCAACCGTTCCAGGCTGACCTTGCGCCCGGCGGCGTCCGTCACCGTCACCGGGCCGTCGTTGGGGACGTCTTCGGTGGTCGTTTCAGGCGCTTGTGGGATCGCGTCGGCGTCGCTCAACACCTGGATCGCAATGAGATCGCGCACCTGGATGTTGCTGGCGAAATCCGGCAGCACCACACGGAAGCCGCCCTTATCCTGGAAGGCGACAATGCATCCCTCACAGGCGGTGACGTCGGTCAGCATCGCTTGCGCTTCGTAGCCGTCGCTGGCGGTGAAGATCAGCGTCGTGGCGTCCGCCGTTGCCCCTACCTCGGTTAGCAACGTAGTGAAGGGGACGCCTGTGTAGGTCGTTGTCTCACCGTCTTTGTTGGTGTATGCCGTCTCGCGGGTTCCCAACGCGCGCAGCGTCTCGGCTGTAAACGAGTGCTCTCCGGCAATCGCCCCGGTGATTTGCAATGTTACCTCGGTTGTCGCCGTCTCCGGCGCAGCCGGGAGCGGCGTCGGCGTGCAGCTTGCCAACAGGTTCAGTGCTACCAGAGGCAGTAGCGCTTTCCACAATGACTTCATCATTCGATCCTCCTGAATAAACCGCTGATCTCGCCAATCTACACGAATCTTTGTAGAGGAAATTAGCGAAGATTCGCGTGATTCGCGGTTAGAAATGTTCTTTTTGCCGGCGACGGGACGCGGGCCGGTGCGACGTTCACCTCAAGGTGCAGTACGCCGTCTTCTACCGCCCGTGCAATAACTGGCAGTGATAACAGCGCGTCGCGCGTTTCCGGGACTATAGCCTCATTTCGATGGGCCGCAAGCGTCAGCGTCAAAACGCCGGGTTCATACGCAGCCGTAAAATCCACCACGCCTTCCAGGGCGAACAGGCGCTCGTCCAGTTCCGCCAGCGCGAGCGCATCCCCCGTTGGTAACTGCACTACGTTGTCCCGCCGCCGCGTCACGTGCGCCAGCGTTTTGAGCTTTGTCCCGCACGGGCACGCGCCGGGGATGAAGCGCCCTACGTCGCCGGTGCGATAGCGGATGAGCGGCATCCCCTGCCGTGTCAGCGTCGTGAAGACGATCTCGCCCTCGTCACCATCGGGCAGGACGCGTCCGGTATGCGGGTCTACAATTTCAACGTACAGGTCGGCCTCGCGCAGGTGATAGCCGCGGCGGGCCGCGCAATCGACCCCGCCGCCCAGCCCCATCTCAGTCATCCCGTAGTGATTATACACCGTGCAGCCCCACGCGGCTTCGACGGCGGCAACGATAGCCTGCGGGACGTGGTCGGTGGTGAGCAACGCAAAACGCACTGTCAGCGGCTTCTGCACCGGGTAACGGGCCAGCGCTAACACCTGCGTTGGCGTCCCCACCAATCCCGTGACGCACTGCTGCGTCAGCACATCCAGCATGGCGGGCATATCCGTCGCCGGGCCGTGCCGGATACCTTCCGCGCCCATCCGCGCCAATGCCTGCGCCAGCAGATCGCCCACGCTGCCGGGCCGCGCGCAGGGCAGCAAAATCGCCACGCGGTCGCCGGGCGCGGTGAAGGTGGACATTCCCACCTGGAAAAAATCCACCGTGAGTTCCTGGTCGGCGGCGGTGAAGTACAGACGCTTGGGCGCGCCCGTCGTGCCAGACGTGTCGAGCGTGACCACGCGCGCAATCTCGCCCTGTGGGACACAGACCAAGCGCAGAGGGTCTTCCCGGAGATCGGCGGCAGTGGTGAACGGGAGGACGGCCATATCCGCCAGGCTTTCCAAGCACGGCGGCGCGTCTGCCAAACGGTCGCGGTAGAAGCGGCTGCGCTCCCTGGCGTAGGTTAGCGTCTCTTGCAAGCGCGCTAATTGGTAAGCATCCAGCGCCTCGCGGGTGAGGCGGCTCACGCCAATCTTGCGCGCAATCCAGGGTTCAAGCGGCGTCAAGTCCATTTCCTTTGGGAGTAGGGAGTAAGAAGTAAGGAGTAGGGGGCCCATTCGCACTTCATACTCCCTACTCCATACTTCCTCTGTAAAGCGCCCGTCCATCCCGCGCCGTCAAATTGTACGCGCAAAACGGCACGATTCGCCCGTCGGGGGCGACGACGTGGATGCAGCAGTCACGCAGCCGCTCCAGGTCGAGCGTCCAGGCGTCCTGGAAGGCCATGCCGGAGATGGTGAATGTGTGCGTTGGAGCGCGTTCCAACACCGCATCCCAACCACCCAGACTCGGACGGCTGGGAGCCGTCCGCTTTTGCTTGCTGCAGCACGGCGCTGGTTCGGGTGCAGCCCATTGACGCGCGACGAAGCTGCGCGCCTCTGCTGCGCCTTCCTCCGCCGGTTTCGGCTGGCAACCGCACGTCTTGGGCTGATGGCGCGTCCAGCCGAAGAGACTGCCATCCGCCAGGATGATGAAATTGCCGTGGAACGAGCACAGCGAATTTTCGCAGCCCGGTGGGATGAACTGCGCGGCTTTGACCAATCCGTCAGTTTGTGTCTCCAACGCGTGGATGACTTCGGGAATGGTGATGCGGTCGGCGTCATCCGGTATAGAGGGGATACGCCCAAAATAACTCACCGGCTGGAAGTGGACGCCGCGCACGACCGGCCCACGCGCGAGCGCAAAGCGTACAATATTGCCGATGGCGTGCGTGTTGACGCCCGGCACGAGCGTCGGCACGAGGATGACGCCCAGGCCATGTTCGGCGCAGACGGCGATGGCGGCTTCTTTTTCCGCCAGCAGTGGTCGCCCGCGCAGCTTTGTGTGGATGGCGTCGTCCGTCCCGTCGAACTGCAAGAAAACCGACGTTAGCCCTGCGTCCTTGAGAGCGGCGACGTAGGCCGGATCGCGGGCGAAGCGCAGGCCGTTGGTGTTTACCTGGATGAAGTCGAAACCCAGGGCGCGGCCCAGCGCCACGATGGCGGGCAAGTCGTCGCGCAGCGTCGGCTCGCCGCCAGAAAGCTGCACGTTGCATGGCCCGCCGCTGCGGAGCAGGCTGCGATACCAGCCTTCGATGGTCGTCAGGTCGGGGTCGGCGATGTCATTACCGGAAGACGCGAAGCAGAAGGTGCAGCGTAAATTGCAGCGCTGTGTCACTTCGAGGAGCGCGGTGCAGGTCTGCTGGCGATGGTCGGGGCAGAGGCCGCAGTCGAAGGGGCAGCCGCGATCCACCTGCGTGAACGGCGTTTCGGGTGTCGTGGGAATTTTGGGGCGCACCCACGTCTCGTACGCCGGTTCACCGCGCCAGAGGATCGTCTCGAAGATGCCGTGCGTGTCGCAGACTTTGGTGAGGTAAACGTCATCGCCGCGCCGAACGCGAAAGGCCGGGATGCGAGCCAGACATTCGGGACAGACGCTTTCGGTGGCGGCGAGGGTGGATTCAGGACCAGGAATCATTGAGGATGGCTCACTGAGGGATTAACTTTGTCTTTCACGATGCAAATGCTCCCTCAATCCAATGGGAATTGAGTTCGTCAAGTGATAGAGCCGGTTTTATGTCTGCTATTTTGCTTTGAGAGCATCCCTCGAAAACACATACAAAACTATAATCCTGGTATAGCAGTTCCATAACTCTTCCAGATAGAGGTACCTTCTCATAGAAACCTTGCGGCATTAGGTTGCCATCCAGTATAAGCTGCCAATCAGGACGAACAAAGGATAGAATCGGATTGAAAGAACCACTCTGAATCCAGACATGGAATACACCGCCTTGCTTATCGCGTCCCTGCTTCTCGTCACTTTCCCAGACAAGTGTACCGTCTAGACGGAGAATGATATAAAAAGAATTGCAGAATGGCTTCGACTCAGTTGGCTTGTTAGCGCGCTGAATTTGCATCATTGGCATGATGAGTTTCCTTTTCGATTTGCACACCCAACACGGATTTGTCGGACAGGAAATCTTTCTCCTATTCTACCACCTGATAAGGATCAAACCCATTCTCAAGCAGCAGTGTTTGCACCTTTTCGTAGACGCCGCGTATCATTTGGCCGCAGCGGACTTTGTTCTGCGGGTTGCCGGCCAGGATTTCGGCGCAGCGGATGCCGCCAAACGGCGCACCGTAAGTCTCGTGGAACCAACCCACGAGCGTCTGGAGCATGGCGTTGAGGCGCAGATCTTCCAATTCTTCCGCCTGTCCTTTGCCCGCGTACAGCCCCAGCAGCGCCGCCCCGCCGGTCAACGCGCCGCATACCTCTCCCGCACCGAGACCGACGGCCAGCCCATGCATCGCACGCACCAGTTCCGGGACCTCTTGCCCCTGCAATTCCAGCCCCATCAACACCAAAATCTGGCTGCAATAAAAGCCCTGCTGTTTGAAGCGGGCAATGCGTATGGTGAGTTCGTCCATAGGTACCTCCAGAATGGATGGAGTAGGGAGTAGGAAGTAGGGAGTAAGGGGAACCCGCCTACTGCATACTCCTTACTCCCTACTCCCTCTTCTTGCCACCGCCAAAAAATACCCCGGCCGGGCGCGCATTGTCGCTTGCTGGATCGGCTCGACGACAGCGGGATTGCCGGCCGCGCAGCCCCAGAAGCTCGCCAGGGAGCCGTGCTCGAAAATGAGGCGGGCCGTGAAATGTTTGAGCGCCTCGGTGTGATCTTCCCATAGGATAAGCGTGAAGCCGTGCGCTGTCAACTTTGCCTCAAAGTCGGCGTGAGAAAGTGCGCCACGCAGGCAACTGGCCAATGCCAGACTACGTAAATTTGTGACGCCGTCCGGCGCGCGGGCGTAGAGGTCGCTGACGATGAGCAGGCCGTCCTCGCGCAGCACGCGGCGGATGTCGGCCAGGGCCGCATCCAGATCGGGCAGCAGCGAGAGGACACATTCCGCCAGCACCGCATCCACGGCGCCGTCGCCAAAGGGCAGCCGCGCGCCCGCCGCCTGTGCCAATGGTAATGTGGGATGATGCGCGTGTGCTTCCGTCAGCATCCCGGCGGAAACATCGAGTCCCACGGCGTCCAGGTCGAACTCGGCGTGGCAGGCTGCTGCCGTGGTCCCAACGCCGCAGCCCAAATCCAGCACGCGCGCGCCGGGCGGCAGTGCGGCGACTGCCAGCGCGTGGCGTGTGAGGGCCAGGCCGCCGGGCCGGAGCGTATCGCCCGCCACGTGCCGCAGCGCGGGCTGTTCGTAGACGCGGCAAACCTCGACCACTGGCGGCTACTTGTCCTCCAACATCTTTTCGACTTCCAGCATCCGCCCCAGGGCCAGGTCTTCGGGAATCAGCACGAGGCCGCAGGCGGGACAGTGCCACAAGTCCACCGGGAACGCGCTGCCCAGGTAGGCGATCTCGATTTTGCCCTGCGTGAGTGTCGCGCCGCACCGGGCGCAAACCCACGGAACTGCTGTGTCGGAGAGCGGGGTATCGTTCATCAAAGTCTCCTGAAAAATCAACCACGAAACTGTCCCCCCGTCATTCCGAGCGAAGCGAGGAATCTCTCCCCTTCAAGGCAGAGACCCTTCGCTTCGCTCAGGGTGACGTTGGCACGTTATTCGCTTGGCTGCATCATGATTTCCATCCGGTGGCTGTAGGCATTGTGAATGTGAAAGCCTTCATCGGCGGCGGTATATTCGACCCAATAGGTGACGTTGGCGGGTTTATGGTAGGCGAGGAAGTGGCCGGTGGTCGGGTTGCGGAAGCGGTCGCCGGTGCGCTCGGCGTAGGCGATGACCTGGCGGATGTCGTCTTCGAGGATCAGGCGTTCATCGACGCGGGCGGCGACTTCGTCGGATAGATGCAAAGATATGGCTTCGGGTTCGCTCACGGTTTCCTCCCATAAGGTGGCGAGTAGGCGACGTTTGAGCAGCGCGCGGTGGTCGTGGCGCTGCGAGAAGCGCGGGCCGGGCCGGGCAGCGCGCGTGGCAAGGTCGCGCTCGTAGAGCAGGTCGAGCAGGTGCAGCGTGGGCTTGCCCTGGTCGGCGAAGAAGTCGCGGCACATGGCGCAGTACGTCACATAATCGAGGGGCTGCTCCGCGATGCGCCGCTGCACGACGGTTTGCGCCAGGTCGCGGTTTGCCAGCCACATCAGACCGCCGTAGCTGCAACATTCGGTTTTTTCGCGGGAGAGCGGGAGTTCTTCAATGGGACAGCCGAGCGTGGCGAGCACATTGCGGGCGCTATCTTGCATAGCGGATTCGTAACGGGTGGTGCAGGGATCGTGGAGCGCTAGCGGCGCAGTGGGAGCTTGTCGCGCCATTTCCGGCAGGCCAATGTCGTCCAACAGATTCCACAATGAGACGATTCCCACGTCCGGCAAGTGCTGTTTGAACATTTGATAACACGTCGAACACGCGAGAATCACTTTGGGACGCCCCAGGCGCTCGTAGTCGGCGCGGAAGTCGGCCAGCGCCGCCGCGAAGAGGTCGGTGCGCCCCGCCCAGTCGGCGGGAGCGCCGCAGCAGCGGAGCATCAGGCCGACGTTGGGCAGCCTGTCGCGCAGATGAGCGTACACCTTCTCGACGTGTTCCGGCGCAGACGCGCTGAGCTGGCAGCCGGGGAAGAAAACGTAGTCGGAGTGATCGCTGCCGGGCGCGTGACGCGCCAACGCGGCCAGCGGCCCGTTGCTGAAGGCCATGTCGCGCAGTGCGAAGTCGTGCGCCGAAGGCGGCATCCGATTTTGCTGCACCATCGTCTGGCGTGCCTCGCGGCACACCGGCGCCATGTCCAGCCCTTCCGGGCAGACCGCGCCGCACAGTCCGCACAGGCTGCACGAGTTGATGAGGGTGTTGAAGCGCCGCTCGCCCATCACGATGGACAGGTTATTGTAAATCTGCCGCACGTATTGCTTGGGATAGCTACCGTAGTGTTCCAGGTAGGCACAGACCTTCACACACTCCATGCACTCGCATTGGAGACAGCGCGCGGCTTCGGCAGCAGCCTCTTCGCGGGTGTAGCCCTGTTCGGGCGACGTCATCGGGATGTGGAGCACGGGCGCGACGCCTTCCAGGTTGACGTACAGCCGGGTGGTATACGCGCCTTCGTTCTCGCGGGAGGCGGTGAGCGAGGCTTTTTGCAGGAAGCGGTCAATGGAGAGGGCGGCGCGGCGGCCGGTGGAGATGGAGGTGATGAAGGGAGTAGGGAGTAGGGAGTAGGGAGTAGGGGGATTGTGGAGAGACTCTGCGTCCTTTGCATTTCTGCGGTGGAGGGCGCGGCCGCCGGCGAAGATGCCGTCTTGGGCAGTGGCGAAGGTGGTGGGGTCTGCGGATTGCGCCAGTTCCAACGCAAATGCGGCATTTGGGCCGGTTCCGACGCCGAGGTAGACGGCGTCGAAGTCGGCGCGCAGGGCGGTGAGGCGGTCGGCGTCTACGGGATCGTTCAGGCGCACATCCCTGCCTTGCAGCGCGGCGTCGAGTTCCGCCGTGAGCAGATCGCGGGGCAAGGTGGCCTCATCTGTCTCCCACAGGCTGCCGCCGACGCGATTTGTCGCCTCGAAGAGCGTCACGCCGTAGCCCTTGCGCGTCAGGTCGAAGGCGGCGGTGATGCCGCTCAAGCCGCCGCCGATCACGGCCACCCGTTTCCCGCGCTGCGGGATGCGAGGCGGGATCTTCCGCGTACCGAAATCGGCGCAGGCGCGTTCCAGCGCGGCGATGGTCAGAGCGCCGCCCAAATCGCCGCGATGACAGACGGGGCGGCAGGGTTGCTCGCACACACGCCCGATGATGGCGGGGAAGGGGAGGCGTTTGGCAAGAAGTTGCAAGGCGGCGTCGAAATCGCTACGGGCCAGCGCCGCTAACACGCCGCGCACGTCCACGTGGAGCGGACAGGCAGCAGTGCAGGGCGGCGCGTGCTCCTGGACGCATTGGGCTTCCAACTTGCGCAGTTGTTCTTGATCCATAACACCTCACGAAGATGCCCATACTGCAATACAATCTGAGTTTTCGAATCGGCGGATTCTAATCACTGTCGGACAGAGACCAGGCTAACCTTTTCACCGTACCGGATACCGCAAGGGTCTGAAGCAAATTAAGATTGGCGTCGTAGACACTGAGGTTTCCAACATTCCCAATTGCCAATAAAGCTTCATCCGGCGACCAACAAGCCGCGGTGACTTCACCCAGCGAAGATTCCCCATTTAAGAAAGTATCGCAATTTCCACACGGACCGGCATTGTTCTCTTGTGACGCCGTTTGTGTCGGGCTAACGTCTGCCGGAAGAATTTCCACCTGCTGTCGCACCGGATCAAGAACATAGCGCGCGGTTTTGGTAAAAAGGATTGCGTGCTTGCTATTGGGTTCCCATTGTAATGCTCGATACTTATAATAATGATAGTCATAGCAGGATAAGGTTGCTAGCGACAGAGGCTCTGTGCCATTTGCGTTAACTAGATATAAGTGACATTCATCCGAGTGCCTCAGACTATGCACTATAGCCAGATATTTTGCATTATCTGACCATTCAGCAACGCGAACCAAGCCCGGTGAAAACACGCGAGTCTCAGAGAAATCGGACAAACTCAGAAAGCTTCCGTCCTTCAAGAGAAGTGTAGATGTGAAGGGAGAAATTTCCGCTACGCGACGATTGCAACTCCCTGTCATATCTTGAGGAAAGGGGCAGGTTTTTGATGTTGTGCTAATAACGGTCTTCCATTGCCACGCATCAAACACGGTTGCATCACTGTTGCCATACTGATCACTACTGGTGTAAATGGCATAGCGCCCATCTGAAGTCCACTTATAGAAACCACTCCAAAGATATACCCAACCTTCTATTTTGGCGGCTTTCCTTTCCACCACATTGACGACCCATGTAGGTTGCTTAGTGATATAGGTGTCACCTTCAACTAACAATCCTTTATGGTCGGGTGACCAGAATAATTCATAGCCCAAACCCTCGGAGAAAAAGAAAGCATCGAGCTGATTTGTAGCCAGATTAGCAATATAGAGTGATTTTCCTTCGGACGTCTCAACTAGCAATGCTAGGCGTCCGGCGTGATATGGAGAACTCTCTCCAAGCCATAGTAAACTCAGCATTAGGAAGGACAACGCTAAAAGCAAGATTATTGGGACTGCGACTTTTGCTACTTTTAACCAGGACTGTGATTGCATAGGTTTCCCTCATCTGGTACGTTAACAACAGATCGGTGGTGGCAATCCGTCCACCAGCGTAAAAATTGTAAAAAGCTGGCGGATTGCAGGTTATGTGGCTGATTCTACACCAAATGTGTAAAACGTGATGCGTGACTTGACTACGCATCACGTTTTACGTTTCAAGCTTTGCCTGTTATTTCGCCTTCAGCCCGGCTAGGACTTTCTCCGGCAGGGCGGGGAGGGCGCGGATGCGGACGCCGGTGGCGTTGGCGATGGCGTTGACGATGGCGACGTGCGGCGAGGTGAGCGGCAGCTCGCCGACGCCCGCCGCGCCGAACGGGCCGTGCTCGCGCGGAGTCTCGATGTAGATGATGTCGAGATTATCCGGGATGTCCTTTGCCTCCGGGATGCCGCAGGCGACCATGCTGGTGTGTTTCTCCAGGTCCTCGAAGTCCTCGGTGAGTGCCAGGCCGATGCCCTGCGCCACACCACCGTAGATCTGGCCGTCCACCACCAGCTTGTTGTTGATCTTGCCGATGTCGGCGGCCACGGTCATCTTCTCCACCTGGGTCTTGCCGGTCTTCACGTCCACGGCGACCTCGGCGACGAATGCGCCGTACATATAGACGGCGAAGGGATTGCCCTGCGCGGTTTGGGCGTCGCAGTTGCTGTTCATCACGGCGGCCCACTTGCCTTCGTAACGCAGCGGCAAACCCTTGGCCACCATCTCGTCGTAGGTGCGATAGCCGCCGCCCGGTTTCTGCATCCCTTTCAGCAGGTTCTCGCAGGCCACGCGGATGGCGTTGCCGACCATCACCTGGGAGCGGCTGCCGCCCGCCGGCCCGCTGGCCGGGGTGATGGCAGTGTCGTTCATCACCAGCTTGATCTGCTCCGGCTTAATTCCCAAGGGGCGCAGTCCTTCGTGCGCTGTGCCGAGCGCGCCCGCGTCAGCGCCCTGGCCGTGATCCTCCCAACTGGAGTAGACGGTGACGCCGGTGGGCGTGAGTTCCACGTCCGCCACCGAACCATCCGCGCCATCCAGGCCGCAGCCGTAGATGCCGATGGAGATGCCGACGCCGCGCTTGACTTCGGGAGTCGAATGCTCCGCCGCGCGTTTCTTGGCCGCCTTGTAGGCCGGGCGGATGGCGTCGAGCAAATCTGGAAGGCTGTAAACCTCCGGATCCTGTCCGGTGGGGGTCGTCGAACCCTTGCGATAGACGTTTTTGTAGCGCAATTCCAGCGGATCCACGCCCATCTTCTCGGCCAGTTCGTCCATCAGGCTTTCGGAGGCCAGGAAGGCCTGCGGCGAGCCATAGGCGCGGAAGGCCGAACCCCAGGCGTGATTGGTGCAAACCGTGCGGCCCAGGCCACGAATGTTGGGGATGTCGTAGCCCGCGCCGATGAACTGCGCGCCGCGCAGCGTCAGCAGATCGCCGAACTCGGAGTAGGGGCCGTGATCCACCGTCCAGTCGCTCTCCATCGCCAGCAGCTTGCCGTCTTTGTCGGCAGCCAGCTTCAGGTTGATGAAGAACGGCGAGCGCTTGCCGGTGTAGGTGATGTGCTGTTTGTAATCATATTTGAGGACGACCGGGCGCCCCGTCGCCAGCGCAGCCACACCGAGCAGGGCCTCCATCGTGGGGCTGAATTTGTAGCCGAAGGTGCCGCCGGCGTTGTTCTGCACCAGCCGCAGCTTCTCCGGTTCCACGCCCAGGCCCGGCGCGATCATCGCGTGGTGCAGGTGGATGCCGATGGACTTGGAGTGGATGGTCAGACGGCCTTCTTCATCGAAGTAGGCGAGGCCGACGTCCGGCTCGATGGTGAGGTGCGGTTGGCGCTGGAGATAGTAGTTGCCCTCCACGACGTGGGCGGCCGTCTTCATAATCGGCGCAGTGTCCGCGCCCTTGACGATGGGTTGCTCGAAGTAGACGTTGGGCGTGCCGGGGTGGATTTCGATGGCGTCCTCGGCCATGGCGGCGGGCGCGCTCATGTAGGGCGGCAGGATTTCCAGATCGACCTTAACCTTCTTGGCGGCGGCGCGGGCGTGTTCTTCCGTATCCGCGCAGACGATGGCGATGGCGTCGCCGTACTGGAAGACCTTCTTGTCGCAAAGGATGGGGCGATCCCAGCCGTCGCCTTTGTTGGTGGGGAAGGTGATCAGGCCGGTGATGCGGTTCTTGCCCTTCACGTCCTTGTGCGTGACCACTTTGTAGACGCCGGGCATGGCTTCGGCCTCGGACGCGTCGATGCCCAAAATGTTGGCGTGCGAGACCTCGGCCTGGACCAGCGCCATTTGCAGCGTGCCGGGGGGCATCTTCAGGCCCATGTCGGCGCCGTAGTCCCACGTCCCGGTGACTTTGGGCACAGCCGACGGGCGCGGGAGCTTGCTCCCCCAAACCTTGCCGTCGGCGGGCATCTTGAAAGCCAGATCCTGCATGCCGAGCTCGCCGCGCAGCACGCGGGCGGCGTCCATCACCGCATCCACGTAAGGCTTGTAGCCGTTGCAGCGGCAGATATTGCGATGCTTCTGGAACCAGTCGCGCACTTCCTCGCGGGTGGGGTTGGTGTTCTGATCCAGCAGCGCCTTCGCTGAGACGACGAAGCCGGGCGTGCAGAACCCGCACTGCGCCGCGCCGTGAGCGACAAACGCCAGTTGGACGGCGTGCATCGTGTCCGGCGTGCCGACGCCTTCGACGGTGATGACGCTTGCTTCATCCGGAACGCGCTTCATCTTGGTGATGCACGAGCGGACGACCTTGCCGTCCAGAATCACCGAGCACGCGCCGCATTGGCCCACACCGCAGCCGACCTTGGTGCCGGTGAGTCCCAGTTGCTCGCGCAGCACCGATGCCAGCGATGCTTCGGGGTCCACAATAAGGGTTCTTGGGATTCCATTAACGATGAGTTTCTTCTTCTCCATAACATTGCCTCCTGTAAGAATATGGTGAACTGAACTTGGGTATTGCGGATTGAGGTTGCACATCATCAATCCTGATACCCAATTGATGACAACAAAAAGCGGCGTCCCTGGAAAGGGACGCCGCTATAGATCGTCTGACGCGCAATGGTGCCACGCAATCAGGCGTTGCTCCTTTCCAAACACGGGAGGCATAGCTGTTTCCGGCTATACCCTAACGGTTTCAGTCCCTAGGCGCGCAGGCCCTTAGGCGATGAAACTTGGAGCGAAACTATTAGGAGATTTCACCCTGGAAATCTCTTGGGATGAACGTACTACAGGGAAGCAACAATATGTTGAACTATGATCCTACACTATTGCTTCAATTATAGCACGGTAAGAAGAAATGGTCTAGCCGCGCATTTTGCCATTGACCAAAACGCCGGATGTTCCTCTTTCAGCTTCAGGGCAATCCCTGACCGCGTGGTGCATTACAGCCAGATTATCGGGTTTCCCCACTTGCCCCTTTCCCCATCCCTACCTATACTATCCCCGGGAACAAAAAATGCCCCGTGATGTGCAACCATCTGGGTAATGTTAGCGGGTAACATTTCAACGCGAATAATGTGCTACAACATCTGTGGCTATTTTCAACACACTAACCCGTAACTCCTCTGGGGCGATGACATCCACGGATGCCCCCATTCCCAGCACATATGTCTGCGCCTCTTCAATTCTTTCAAAAGTATAGTCCACGACTCGCCAACCTTCCGAGTCAGGCTGGGCTTGTTCAATGAGCGACCGCACACCTTCCCCCAACATATAAGGCAAAGCTGGAATCAAGTTTGGTCCTATGCGTAGGGTAACCGGATATTTTGGCAAGCTGGTCTTGTAACTGGTTACCCAACCTATCCAGAACTCGGCTAAATCAAAATCTTGGGGTCGGGCAAAATGCGTCTGGGTCATCTGTACAGATTCAATGCGCGATACCCGATACACGTGCATTCCCTTGTCAGTGGCAGCAACCAAATACCATATACTTGCTTTGGCCACCAATCCATAGGGCGAAATTGTTCGCTCACTCACCATGCCGTTACGACGGCGATATGAAATGACCAATTGACGATCTTGCCATACCGCCTCTTGGACAGCTTTTAGGTACGGTACCGGCTCATCTGTTTGAAACCAGCTCGCTGCATCCAGATGCAAACGTTGACGGAGATAATCAGAATGTTCATGGTGATCACCGGCAATCGCACTGGTCAACTTAAGAATCGCGGTTTTAAGCTGCTGGCTCACGCCCAAATCGGATATTGGACTGGGGATGGTCAGCATAAACAATGCTTGAATTTCATCTTCATTCAATCCGGTAAGGGTCGTGCGATAGCTATCCAGCAAAGCGTAACCGCCGCCAGGTCCTCCATTGGCATAGACCGGCACCCCAGCCACACCTAAAGCATCAATATCACGATATATTGTTCGTTTTGATACTTCCAATTCATCGGCTAATTCTTCCGCCGTCATTTGTTTTCGCGTTTGTAACAACATCATCAATGAAAGAAGCCGGTCTGCTCGCATGGTTCCCCCAAATTCAAAAGCTTTAGTCGGATTATAGTCCAAATAATGACTGACACTAGATGTCAGTCATAGCTGATACAATGAGAACGATCAACCATGAAATTTGAATTGTGATAAACAAGGAGATAACACGATGTCGAAAAAAATATCCAATATCTATATTGATGATGGTGGGGATGGTTCATTACCGGTGGTCTTTGTACACTCACTGGCCGGAAACACACAACAGTGGTCTGCACAACTCAGCCATATTCGAACAACGCGGCGGGCTATTGCGCTTGACCTCCGGGGGCATGGTCAGTCGTCATCACCAGAGAATGGCGATTATGCTATTGACGCAATGGCTCAAGATGTTCAGACGGTTGTCGATCGGTTGGGTATCGAAAGATTCATTCTGGTTGGTCATAGTATGGGCGGCAGTGTTGCTGGTGCTTATGCAGGCGCTTATCCTGAACGAGTCGCTGGATTGCTTCTGGTCGACCCGTCCGGCGACTCGACCCAAATGCCGGTTGAAGAAGTGCAACAGTATCTTGGCGCTTTGGAATCTGAAGCCTACTTAAACGTTGTTGAAGGGTACTGGAGTCAAATTTTGACCGGTTCGACTGAAACAACGCAGGCGAAAGTTATGCAGGATTTGCGCGATACGCCCAAAGCCACCGTTGTCGGTGTTTTCAAAGAGCTTTTCAAGTATAACCCTGCGCCGGCGCTGGAACGTTACAATGGGCCGAAGTTATCGGTCATTACATCGATTAACGAAACTCCTTTTAGCGTACACAACCTTGTGTCCAACCTTCCATACAAAATGATAACAGGGACAGGACACTGGCTACAACTGGATAAACCAGAAGAATTCAACCGGATAATGGATGATTTTCTTACATCCATTGGCAATGGTAGCTTACCCTAAAAGACATACTCAAAAATAGACGTTACCCATAACTCCCCCCACTCCCCCGGCCCCCCATAGACCGGGGGACTTCCCTTTCTCCCCTCACGCAACGTCCGTGTTGCGCCCTCACTTGACCCTTTCCCCATCCCAACCTATACTATCCTTAGAACAAAAAAACGCCCCGTGATGTGTGACCATCCGGGGCAACAACTTCCGGCGACGACCGCGCCGTAGTGGGCATAAGCATACCATACCCGCCCCCGCGCGTCAAACGCCGGGGGCGGGTGTGGTGGAACACTAGAGGTATCTGACTTTGGATGCTCTATTCGCAGTACCGCATAATTCACTACGCGACTTGGCAAAAGGGGGTTTCATAGCATCCTATCTTCATTATCCCAAACGGAGATGGAGCTATGAGAACCCCAAGAGAATATTACCAGAAAAAGCCAATTGTG
>Ga0209723_1000613_pt1 | contig 64642 bp, 52 predicted proteins | sample BiotimSIPDNA_2_FD_185750 | JGI IMG/M metagenome (GOLD analysis project Ga0209723, IMG submission 185750) | Anaerobic biogas reactor microbial communites from Washington, USA - Biogas_R2 time_0 SIP DNA (SPAdes) (version 2) | ecosystem: Engineered > Bioreactor > Anaerobic > Unclassified | place... | reverse complement strand
GCAAAACTGGCTACCAGAAAAGCGTATGGCTTTAAGAGCTTCAAAACGCTGGAATTGGCCTTGTATCACAATCTTGGTGCATTACCGGAACCGGTTGAAACCCACAAATTTTTTTGAAGAGGCAAAGAAGTTTTGCCTCCTTTTAAAGGTTCGATTTTCTTTGAATATTCAATCCCGCGTATGGGACGGCGTATCGATGTGGTTTTGCTTATTGGTTCGACGATTTTTGTTCTCGAATTTAAAGTTGGCGAAAAAGAGTTCACCTCAAACGCCATCGATCAAACGTGGGACTATGCTTTGGATTTGAAAAACTTTCACGAAACAAGTCACGATCAATATATTGCGCCCATTCTCATCGCAACGAAGTCCACGATTGACACGGCATTTGTCGCAGCAACACCTCAAAATGATAAGCTATTATTACCCATAAAATGCGATGTAGATTCTTTGCAAAGTGTCATCGAAGGTGTTCTGAATTTTGCAGATGGCGAACCTATCAACAGTTCTGTATGGCAAACAGGTCGCTACTGTCCGACTCCGACAATAATAGAGGCCGCCATGGCTCTGTATAACGGCCATTCTGTACACGATATTTCGCGCAGTGATGCAAGCGCCATCAATCTTAGCAAGACCTCCGATGCGATCTCATCGATCATCAAAAGATCAAAAGAACGCTCATGCAAATCAATCTGTTTTGTGACTGGTGTTCCGGGAGCAGGCAAAACACTGGTTGGCCTGAATATTGCAACGACGCATATTGACAAAAACAGCGAATTATACAGTGTCTTTCTTTCAGGCAATGGCCCACTGGTGGCGATTTTGCGTGAAGCTCTTGCACGCGATAAGGTAGCGCGTGGCAAAGAGCGAGGTGACAAGATTAAGAAGGGAGAGGCCTTGAGTGAAGTGAAAGCATTTATCCAGAATGTTCACCATTTTCGTGATGAGTGTCTTTCAGATTTAGAGCGTCCACCGATTGAGCATGTTGCCTTGTTCGACGAAGCCCAACGTGCATGGGACTTGAAACAGACCGTCAGTTTTATGCATCGTAAAAAGAATAATTTTACATTCAACCAATCAGAGCCGGTGTTCTTAATTTCTTGCCTTGATCGACATCCAGACTGGGCTGTTATCGTTTGTCTCGTTGGCGGGGGACAAGAGATTAATATCGGAGAGGCCGGAATAGGAGAATGGGTCGAATCGCTTATTCACTCTTTTCCTGATTGGCATATATATTTATCCTCTCGGCTGATTGACAGTGAATATGGTGCTGGTGAAGTGCTAAAAAAACTTTCATCGCGCCCTAATGTTGTCCACAATGATGATTTACATCTTGGAGTCTCAATGCGGTCATTCCGCGCTGAAGATGTATCGCTCTTCGTAAAGCAATTGCTCGATCTTGACATTGAACAGGCACGAAATACGTTTGCAAGACTGGGGAAATATCCGATTGTCATCACACGCAGCGTTGAAGATGCAAAACGATGGTTAAAGAGCAAAGCCAGAGGATCAGAACGTTATGGCATTGTCGTTTCTTCGCAGGCAGAGCGTCTAAAACCCCATGCGATAGATGTAAAGTCGCCGATGGATCCTATTCATTGGTTTTTGAGTGGAAAAGATGATGTTCGTTCATCCTATTATCTCGAAGATGTTGCGACTGAGTTTCATGTGCAAGGGCTGGAACTTGATTGGGTTTGTGTGACGTGGGATGCAGATTTTCGATATTCAAAGAACGGATGGGAACATTGGTCGTTTCGCGGAAATCGCTGGAATCGCATTCGAAAGGATGAACGCCAAGTTTATCTAAAAAATGCGTATCGTGTTTTATTAACACGTGCCAGACAAGGGATGGTGATTGTCATCCCCGCAGGGAATTCAGAAGACCCGACCCGCGATCCTAAGTTTTATGACAGCACCTTTGAATACTTAAAAACAATAGGGTTGCCAGACATATAGGAATTCGCCTATAAGTCAAGGCGTCCGTCTTCAATGTTGGTGGCCAATGCGAGTGCGGTGTCGCCCGCTGCGCAGGGACTCCCCCTTTGGCAGGGGGAGGGCTGTTCGCGTTGATTATTCGGTTTTTGGTTGGGCGGCGCGTGCCTGCAGGATGTCCATTTTTGTACGGATTTCGGCGGCCATACGGCTGTTGGGGAAGTTCTGGACGATGTGCTTGCCGAGTTCGAGCGCTTTTTGCCAGTTCTTTTCGGTCACTGCGACGGAAAAATCGACGCCGAGATTGTGGAGTTTGGTGCGGAATACCGTGGCGGCCGATTCCTGGAGGGCCAGCGCCTCGGCGGGGGTGAGGTACAAATCCAGTTCCTTGAGAATCTCAAGGCCGCGGTCGGTGTCTTTGTTGCGGACGGCCAGGTCCCAATCGGCCAGAAGTTCGCGTTTGTGGCGGTCTTTGCGTTCCTGAAGCTGGGCGTGCATGGTTTTGGCCTTCTCGGAATGGGGAAAGGTCTTGACCAGGCTTTCGATCTGGACGGCCGCCTGTGCCCACAGGTTTTGATCCAGCAGCTCCTCGATGTGCGTAATGACCTGAGTGATGCGGCCTTCTTCGGTGGCGCTGCGGTAGCGGTCGGCCATTCGCTTGATCCGGCTGGCCAGCTCTTTGTATTGGGGTTGCTCGGCCATGGCGGCGATCATGGCTTCGGCGTCTTCGAAGTCGTGCTGGTGGAGCTTGTTGAGGGCCGCTTCGCCGAGTTCCATCTGCTCGGCGTCGCGGAAGACGATCTCCTTGGCCGTGTCGCTGAGCCGCACGCCCCGGGCGATTTGAAACAGGAGATTGCTCTGCCGGTTGAGCATTTCGGTCGAGTTGTCCAGCTTTTCGCCGGTGTCTTTGAGGCTGCGCACGGCCTCGAACGCCAGCAGCAACGCGGCAAAGACGGCATAAAGCAGCGCGACAACCCCCAGACATACACCGACGGTGGCAAGCAGCAGACCGGCACGGTTGGTCGAGGCAAAGGGCCAGCCGATCGCGACGATCAGCACGGACAGAGAGATCAGAAGCGCAAATACATAATGCCAGCCAAATCGCCAGATAGAACTGTCTTTGCGGCTTTTTAGAAAGTACATAATGCGTCTCCTTAACTCAGGTGCAAGCGGACTCACAGCGGCTCTGCCGGTTTTTATAGAACTGTCTTACTGATATCCATAATAGCGGGACGGAGGGGGTTTGTCAATGAATTTTGGGGAATTGACAAAGGACACCGGGGGCCGGATCGGCAGGGGCAAGATTGCCGTACGAGACGAATAATATGGGGCTGGTCTGGACAGTGTGTCAGGCAGAGACTATAATCGCCGGGTATGATTAGCGACTATTCTGTGCAAACGATCTTGTTCGCGTTCGGGTTGACACTGTTTGCCGGGCTGGCAACGGGTGTCGGCAGTTGCATCGCGTATTTCGCCAAACACACCAATGTTCGTTTTCTGTCCATCGCCCTTGGTTTTTCGGCCGGCGTGATGATCTATATTTCGCTGGTGGAGATTTTCCACAAAGCGCTTGACGGGCTGCAGCGCCAATTGGGGGCCGGCTGGGGGTATTGGGCGGCGTCGGGGGCGTTTTTCGGCGGGATGGCGGTGATTGCGTTGATTGACAAGCTGGTGCCCAATTTTGAAAACCCTCACGAGGTGCATATTGTCGAGGAGATGGGCGACAAGGCGGCGGCACGGAACCAGCGTACACTGCATCGTGTGGGGATTATGACGGCGTTGGCGATTGCGATTCACAACTTTCCGGAAGGGCTGGCGACGTTTATGGCCGCTTTGGCCGATCCGCATCTGGGTGTGGCGATTGCGATTGCGATAGCGATTCACAATATTCCCGAAGGCATCGCGGTCTCGATCCCGATTTACTACGCCACCGGCAGCCGGAAGAAAGCGTTTGTGTATTCGTTTTTGTCGGGTTTGTCCGAGCCGCTGGGGGCGCTGGCGGGGTTCGGGTTGCTGTTTTTCTTCTTCAATGAGATGATCCTGAGCCTGGTGTTTGCGTCGGTGGCGGGGATTATGGTGTTTATTTCGCTGGACGAGCTTTTGCCGGCGGCCCGCGAGTATGGCGAGCACCATTTGTCGATCTACGGGGTGGTGGCCGGGATGGCGGTGATGGCCGCCAGCCTTGCGATGCTGGAGTAAAGGCCGTTTTGTTGAACTGTAAAGGCTTGTATTTAATTAGGTTACAACAATTGTGAGAATTTCGTGATTTTTTGAAAAAAAGTATTGACGTTTTGTTTCGGCGTGATAATATTATCTGTCTAAGTGGCAGGCAACAATCGTAGCCGAATGTGCCGCTGTGCAGCGTGCGGTGAACGAAAAGGACTATTATCGCATTGGAAAAAATTTTACGAAAATTAAAATTTTTGACTTGACGGTTCATAAGGTCGAGATTAGTATGTAGTGTCTCACAGCAATGTCGCTGAAACTTATGGCCAGCGACATTTTTTATTGCTCTTTGGTAACAAAATGAGAGTTTAGCGTTGAGTCTTGAGAGCCGACCGGCCGGACAGGCAAAGGGTCTCCGTCAGGTACGGCAGATCGAGTCGGGCTCGTAGCTCAGCTGGCTAGAGCGCACGCCTGATAAGCGTGAGGTCGGAAGTTCAAGTCTTCCCGGGCCCATTAAAATTGACGATTGACGATTGACGATTGGCTATTTTTAAGATGGGCAATTGCCAGAAGCGTCCGCGACATGCAGTGATTTTGGATTATTGGAAATAATCAATAGTCAATAATCAATAGTCAATTGCACGGGGACGTAGCTCAGTTGGGAGAGCGGCGGCTTTGCAAGCCGTAGGTCGTGAGTTCGAATCTCATCGTCTCCAGTAAACGAATTAATGAGATAGGTCGTAAGACCTTTTCAGATAGCTCTTTGACAAGTACATAGTGGATATAATTTGGGTATTGTCGTGCAGATTCGTCATCTGTACGAAGAAATACTACAATTCAGAGTACGTCTGTGAATCTAATTTGCAGAACGATTCTGGAATGAGCGCTTATTATAGCAACACCAAACCTACCTACTTTGGCCGCTGCGAAACGGTCGAAGTATGGCGAATGGGCCAGTCAATCTGTGATTGATATGGTCAAGTTACTAAGAGTGCATGGGGGATGTCTTGGTGTCGAGAGGCGACGAAGGACGTGGCAGGCTGCGATAAGTTCGGGGCAGAAGTCTAGCATTCGTTAATCCCGAAATGTCCGAATGGGGAAACCCGTTGGGAGCGGGCAACCGTCTCCCTTCATCCATGGCTGAATGCATAGGCCATGTGAAGCCAACGCAGGGAACTGAAACATCTCAGTACCTGCAGGAAAGTAAATCAACCGAGACTCCGTAAGTAGCGGCGAGCGAAAGCGGAATAGCCCAAACCAGGCTTCGGCCTGGGGTTGCGGGCGCCAACAAGGAGTTACAAAGGCAGCACCAGTTGAACGGTCTGGAAAGTCCGACCACAGAAGGTGAAAGTCCTGTAAGCAAATGTGACTGCCCTCCGTTACTGTTGGCGTACCAGAGTAGCACGGAGCTCGTGGAACTCCGTGTGAAGCTGGGGGGCCCACCCTCCAAGGCTAAGTACTACTCGACAACCGATAGTGAAAAGTAGCGCGAGCGAACGATGAAAAGCACCCTTACTAAGGGAGTTAAAAGGACCTGAAACCATGCACTTACACAGCTGTAGGAGCCCTATGTCCCTTCGGGGAAATGGGTGACTGCGTGCCTTTCGCATAATGAGCCGGCGAGTTACCGTTTGCGGCAAGGTTAAGCACCTCAGGTGCGAAGCCGCAGCGAAAGCGAGTCTGAATAGGGCGATTCAGTCGCAGGCGGTAGACGCGAAACCTAGTGATCTACCCATGGCCAGGTGGAAGGGGATGTAAAAATCCCTGGACGACCGAACCCACTAACGTTGAAAAGTTAGGGGATGAGCTGTGGGGAGGAGTAAAAGTCTAATCAAACTGGGAGATAGCTCGTTCTCTCCGAAATAGCTTTAGGGCTAGCCTTGAGTCACTACCTTATGGGGGTAGAGCTACTGATTGGGGATAGGGGGCCACCAGCCTACCTACCTCTACCAAACTCCGAATACCATAAGGACTATCTCAGGAGTCAGACTGCGGGGGATAACCTCCGTGGTCAAAAGGGAAACAACCCAGACCGCCAGCTAAGGTCCCCAATTTCTGCTAAGTTATTAAGGAAGTTCAATTGCTGTGACAATCAGGATGTTGGCTTAGAAGCAGCCACCATTTAAAAAGTGCGTAATAGCTTACTGATCGAGCAGTTGGGTGCCGATAATGAACGGGAATAAGCAGAAAACCGAAGCTGCGGGTGTTACAATTTATTGTAACGCGGTAGGAGAGCGTAGCAGTCAGCATCGAAGCGGTACGGAAACGAGCCGTGGAGCGGCTGTTAGTGATTATGCCGGCATGAGTAACGATAAAACAGGTGAGAATCCTGTTCGCCGAAAACCTAAGGTTTCCTGGGGAAGGTAAATCCGCCCAGGGTTAGTCGGCCCCTTAGTTCAGGCCGAAAGGCGTAGACGATGGGTAGCAGGTTAATATTCCTGCACCACGTTGGCGGACGTAAGCAGTGACGCATTTTTTAAGGTTGTCCCGTGAGCAGTCGTGCGGGTCCCGCAAGGGCGAGGCCGCTTTTGATGCCGAAGCAACCAGCAAAGATGCCGAGAAATAGCTGCTGAAGGTTGATGTCAGCGTGACCGTACTAAAACTGACACAGGTAGGTGAGGAGAATATCCTCAGGCGCTCGAGAGAACCGTCCTTAAGGAACTCGGCAAATTGACCCCGTAAGTTCGCGATAAGGGGTCCCTCCAGATGCCTTTATTTCGATATTGGCATGCTGAGGGCGCAGTGAAGTGGCTCTGGCGACTGTTTATCAAAAACACAGTTCTCTGCTAACACGTAAAGTGGATGTATAGAGAATGACGCCTGCTCGGTGCCGGAAGGTTAAGGGGATGGGTTAGCATCTTCGGATGTGAAGCTCCTAACTGAAGCCCCGGTAAACGGCGGCCGTAACTATGACGGTCCTAAGGTAGCGAAGTTCCTTGTCGGGTAAGTTCCGACGTGCATGAACGGCGTAACGACTGGAGCACTGTCTCAAGGACGGACTCGGTGAAATTGTAGTTGTGGTGAAGATACCACGTACCCGCGGCAAGACGGAAAGACCCCGTGAACCTTTACTGTAGCCTGGTATTGACGCCTGGCATATCGTGCGTAGGATAGGTGGGAGGCTGTGAAGTGGTGCTTCCGGGCATCACAGAGCCATCGTTGAAATACCACCCTCGCTATGTTAGTCGCCTAACCGTGACCCGTGAATCCGGGCATGGAACAGTGCTAGGTGGGCAGTTTGACTGGGGCGGTCTCCTCCGAAAGTGTAACGGAGGAGTTCAAAGGTACCCTCAGCGTGGTTGGCAATCACGCAAAGAGCGTAAAGGTAGAAGGGTGCTTAACTGCGAGACTGATAGGTCAAGCAGATGCGAAAGCAGGACTTAGTGATCCGGTGGTTCCGAGTGGAAGGGCCATCGCTCATCAGATAAAAGGTACTCCGGGGATAACAGGCTGATCGCCTCCGAGCGTTCATAGCGGCGAGGCGGTTTGGCACCTCGATGTCGGCTCATCACATCCTGGGGCTGTAGGTGGTCCCAAGGGTTTGGCTGTTCGCCAATTAAAGTGGTACGCGAGCTGGGTTCAGACCGGCGTGAGCCAGGTCGGTCCCTATCTGCCGTGGGCGTAGGAATTTTGAAGGGATGTTTCCTTAGTACGAGAGGATTGGGAAGCACTGACCTCTGGTGTACCAGTTGTCGCGCTAGCGGCACCGCTGGGTAGCTATGTCGGGACAGGATAACCGCTGAAAGCATCTAAGCGGGAAGCCCACCCTAAGACGAGAATTCCATGGACTTCGGTCCTGAAGAGCCCTGGAAGACGACCAGGTTGATAGGCCGGGTGTGTAAGCGGCGAAATCCGCTCAGCTAACCGGTACTAACGCTCGATGACTTGACCATATCAATCATGGGTTGGTATGGGCCTGATGTTCGCACAGGTTTGGTACGTTGCGAATCGCTCATTCATATCCACATGTACTTGTAAAAGTTAAGAGAACAGCGGTTAGCGATAATCGCTTCATAAGTTTCCTGGTGTCCATACGGTCGGGGAAACGCCTGATCCCATTCCGAACTCAGAAGCTAAGCCTGACCGGCCGATGATAGTCCTTTGGGCGAAAGTAGGTGAATGCCAGGATTTATAAGGGCCGAGCCGTGCAAACGACTCGGCCCTTTCCTTTTGCGCACATTGGGGGTTTTTTAAAACGGTTGGGTGGACGATTCTCGAACCGCTGCATCCACTTACTTCTGAGGCAATCCTTCGAGGTGTTGTCGGAGCGAGTCACAAATGTGATGCCAAGGAGCTTTCATACTCGTCCAGAACTGCCCTTGCGGCCGAATTCCCGGGTCGTCATCCAGTGTGCCTGCCCGGACGAAAATCATGTCGGGCCTGTGTTCGGCACGCAGGAAAATATGACAGCCGCAGGTTTTGCAGAATCGACGCTCTTTGCCGGGGGAGGACGGATACAGCGTAAGGTTGTCCTGTCCCGACGTCAGTATGAATCCCAGGGACTCGGTGGCCAACACCGAAGAGAATGCCGACCCGGTGTATTTTCGACAATCGGGACAGTGGCAATTGGCAAACATGAGCAATCGCCCATGTATTTCATACCGGACGGCACCGCAGTGACAAATCCCTGTAATCATGTGTTCCCCCATTTCATGATAAACAGTTGGCAACTCCCCCTTGAACACGCCCGAGAGGATTCGAACCTCTGACCTTCGGTTAGGAAACCGACGCTCTATCCTTTTAAAGCCCTGAAATAAATAAACTTACAAAAAGTCATAAATACTATTGTCCCCCGCTTTGTCCTTTTTGTTTTGTTTTTATCAACAAACAATCGGCTCCATGCCGGACTGTTGGGGTGTTTTGGTGACGACCGCCGCAGATAGCACAACCGAAATTTCGGTCGAGCGAGACTCTGCCGCCTGTCGATGGTCTTTCTCGAAAAGTCCCAGATGTCGTCCCAAAAGCTCCAAAGCACGGCAAGCGGCAGACGGGTTGATTTTCCACTGATCGGCAATGGCGCGGAGTTTTTCGACCACCTCGTCGGCGGTTACGCGGCATCGGGTGATCCGTTCCTGCTGAAGTTCAAATAGGCGATGCTGAATAGCCGGTTTTGACAGGTTTTCCGTTGCGATCTGCCGGGCGGTCTTTTGAGAATACCCCGACCGTATCGCCGCTTGCGTGGCGTTCAAGTCAACCATAAATTCATTGCAAAACGTCTCTTGTTTTTTTGTTAATCTGGTCATGGTTACTCCGAAAAAAGTTCTTCTGAAAAGTTGACAATGCCCTGATTGGCGTTCAAAAAGCCGCCGGTTGACGCCAGTTTGTCCGCCGCTGCCTGCGCCGCCTCACGTCGATCAAGATTGTCCCGGCTGTCGGCTACCGCGTCGATCAAAAGCCGGAAAGCTGCCCCCGAATCGACGAAACGGCCAGCCTTACGACACATTGCGACCGCCTGGGCGAGAGCAACCGCCCCGGCGCGAAACGCCTCTTGAGCCGACTTCGGCATTTTTTTGACCCGGCAGGCAACACACTTTCCATCAACCGGCAGAGATGCGCCGCATTGGGCGCACCGGGCAGACTTGAACCGCTCGATCTCGCCGTGAGCCGACGCAAGCTGCGTTTGCAGGTCGTCGATGATCTTGTCGGCCTTTGCCGCCAGAGTAACTACCGGGGCGGCCTGTTGGTTGAGAATGTCGTGTAAAATTTCCGTAATCATGTTTAAATCCTTTTTTTTGTGAAATATGGGTAGTTATTAAGGAAACATAAAGAACGACGCGCCGTCTGAACGCCAGAACGACGCGCCGTTCGGACCCGTTTTATTCTTCTTCTGGTTCAGGCTCCGGCTCCTCATCCTTAAGAAATGCTACGCTGTTGGCGGTAGCCCGAACACCCGCCGTAAAGGGTTGGCCGGACTGCTCGGCCTCATACTCATCGGCGCGTTTTTGCCGCTCGGCTTCCGAGAAAAATTCGGAAAGCTCATCTTGATTGGCGGTCTCGGCAATTTCGTCCGATTCGTTTTGAAGCTCTTGCAGTCGCATTTTGATCTCGATGCTGTCAAAGCCATCGACTGCGCCATGTTCCCGGATTTGCTCTTGCAGGTGAACAAGACCCGCAACGTCAAGCTGTTTGAGTTTGACCGCTGTCGCTGCCGGGCTGTCGCCGCGTTTGAGTTCATCATAGAGACGCGCTGCCTCAATAGCCGGGCGGCTGGTGGTCTCGAAGTGGTGAACATTCTCAACGTCCTTGTTGGTCAAGAAATCACTTCCGTCCAGAGACTTCAGGGGGTGATCTTTCGGCAGGTCGTCAAGCGCGGCATAGCCCAGCGCAGCGGCCAATTCGTTGGCCGTCAAAAAGTCGTCTTCGTCAGCTCCAACCGGGCGGCTCAAACCGTCCAGCCTGTCCCACGTCACATAATCGTCCGGCTCACCGCCGGTATGGTCGATCTTGTGGCGTGCTGCCGCCTCGATTTCTGCGTCAGTCGTTGCGCCGTCCTGAAACGGATTGTCCATCCGGTCAAGCAGTTCCCGTTCGCCCTGGTCGCCCAAAAGTTCTTCGGCCAGCCGTTCTTCGTGGCGCAGCTTTTTCGTCGGGTTCCCGATAAATTGTCGTTCATTGTGTTCCATTTTTGATACTCCTGATAAAGTGTTCTTTGTTTAGCTTCGACAACGCGCCGAATGCGTTTCTTCTTTGGTTTTTGCAGCTTGCCTCTCAAGCCGCCTGTCCTCACCGCCCAGGCGGATAACGCTGCACGTCCCTACCAGCCGGGAAAAGACCCGTTCACCATACACGGCCTTGATCTTTTCGGGGGGGACATTCGCGGAAAAGTATGTCGGTAGGAGGTGATTATGCCGATAGTCCAGCACGGCCAGCATTACCCGCGCCGCAAAGACTGAATCACTGCCAGCCGCAACGTCGTCGAGCAAGAGGTAACGCGCCCGCTCATACCGGCGCAGGATGGCCGATTCACTTTTCCGCGTATCAAACCCCTCTCGGAGTTCCCGCAACAGCCCATCAAACGACATGAACACCGTGCCGCCGTGCCGGATTGCCAGATACCGCGCCAGTCCGTACAGTGCGTGTGTCTTGCCGCAACCGGTCGGCCCCCACACATAGCAACCACCACCCAGCAGGGACGTTGCCAGCTTGCCGGGGACGTGCGCCAGCCGTGCCGCCTGGTAACGTGGGGGGATGAACGTAATCCGCGCCTGAATCGCGTGCGTCCGCTCTATCCGATCTCGCCGAATCCGCTCACGCTCAAAGCGGGCATCGCAAGCCGGGCATCGCTGCGGCCAAAAGCCCCAGCCGTTCGCCCCATGTGCCCGCGCGATCGTCCCGCCACAAACGCAAAGCCTACTGTTCGATGCTGATACCATAGGCGGATTGCATTTCGCTAAAGTCGTCTGTATGTCTCGGTCGATTTTTTGATTTTCCATTTTTTGCCTCATTATTTTTCCAGGTGCGGACTGCCGCTTGCCAGTCCTTCATTTTGTTTTGGCCGAGCAACCAGCCCCGCGCGGTGTAGTGGTCAACAAAGTGCTGCCCGTCAAGAACAAACCCGATTGACTGCGCATACTCGGTTACTTCTCCCGGGGATGGCTTGATGAATTTTGCAGATGTTTTTTTGGGTATATATTTTAATCTTTTAAATTGATCTTTTCTTTTATGGTCTACTCTGTTGACCGGTTCCGGTCTAAATCCTTGACCGCCGGTAGCGTCTAAATTAGACCGGTCTAATTCCTTGACCGGTCTAATCTGCTGACTGGTTCTGTAGTGGTTTGGCTTGCCGTTCCCCCGGCGTTCCACCACAAGAACACCTGCCTTGTCCAGCCGGTCGATTGCATCGCAAACAGCCTGACCAGAAAGCCCAGTCTTTTCCATTATGTCCCGCTTGCCCGGCCAGCATACATCTTTGCCATTGAAAGCATTCAGCACAACGGCATATACCAGCTTGTCGCTCGGCAGTAAGTCCCGGCGCGCGGCTATATCCTGCGGCAGTTTGTAAAAAAGCCCCGTCATCTCCCCGGCCTCCAGTGCGGGCTACACCCTGATTCAACCCAACTTTCGACCTGCCGCCGGTTGTACCGCACGCTGCCGCCCAGCCTGATCGGTTGAATAGGGAACCGTCCGCTTTGCCGCATTGAAAAGAAGGCGTTTTTGCCGACGGAAAGCATCGCGCAGACGGCCTTGTAATCAACAAGCAGGGCATCATCGGGGAGTTTATTCGCCATTCTTCGCCCCCCCCTTGGCAACGATACGCTCAACAGCCTTTATAGCGGCTCTGCGCGAGAATCTGTAATCACCGTCGCAGATATGAACGCCCGGAATAGCCCCCTCGTCGGCCTTCTTCCGCAGCCAGCCAACCGGCATCTTGGTCGCTGTGGCCAACCCCAACAAGCTGATTATGTTTGCCTTACTCATACCGATATTTTGCCCTTATGAGCAAGGCAAAGCAAACAAACCATCGGTCATTTAATGGCCATTTAATGGCGCGCCGTTATTCTTTGATACCCTTATCCTCAAGGTGTTGTATGCCCTTCTTTGTGGCAGCGTACCCGCTCCGTTCGCCATTTGGCCTGCAAATATATCCCCCAGATTCAAGAGCGGCCAATTCCTTCTTCACGGTTGTTGTGGACTTTATATCTTCGTCTACTTTGTGGCATATGGCTTTTCTCAATAACGGGGCTTCAGCTGATGCAATCACCTGAAGGATAATCAGTCCGCTCGCGCTTGGAATATACACTGGGTCGGTTAGCGACAAGGCCGTTTTGACCATTTGAATAGCATCTTCAATGCGTGATATTAGGGTAAAGGGGTACCCCTCTTTCACAAAGCCAGTCCGTCTGAATAGCGCAATATCGGTATCGGGATTCAGACAGTCCCAGAAGCCTCCGGCCTCTTGCGGGTTCTGGATAGCAAAACCTAACTCATTGAGGATATAAAACGCCGCCAGTTCCTTTTGTTTTTCAGTCAGTGTGTCTGGTGGTTCGAGAGAGTCCAGAAAATCCAATGAATAATACTCCCGCGACCAGTCAATAACGGCCTGATCTTGATGGGCGGCCTTTACAGTATCGGTGAATTGCTTCTGTTTTGTCGGTGTGTCAATCAAGGCATTCAGCTTGCCCGGCAGGTATTTTAACCAATCCCGAAATTCTTCTATTTCCATCGGCACAGTCCTTTACCAGTCCAAAATTAAGCGCGGCCAGCCGGTGGACTTTGCCGGTTTTCGCTCCGTCGAGCTATGCCGCGCCCTCAAAAATCTGTTACGGCTTCGACTTTTGCAGGTTGGCTTTTTCTCCATCTGCTTTTTGTTGGTTCCTGTCGCTGCCGTTCGTCGGCTGCTTCTCGTTTGACAGGCGAAAGCGTTTGCCCCACTCCCACTTGAACATCCGCAGCCAGTTTTTGGCGTACTCGCTCATTGTCCTGGTACTCCTGAATATACTTTTTTGCTCTATCTGAATGTTTTTCTATCTGCAAAAGGACAAACAGAAGGACAAACATTTTGTCCGAGTTTCGCAAGTCCCTTTTTTACCATCGTTTATGCTCCGTGTGCATCGGTTACCCTAACCGATGCTCTGTATTTTGGGTTCTTCTTTGACCGTCTCAAAGTCTGGCAACCCGTCAATAGCCGCCGCCTGTCGGTCGTCGTTGCTGTGTGTATAGAGTGCCAGTGTTAGGTTAATATCGCTATGTCGCATCAAGTCCATTGCAACCTTCGGATGAACACCGGATTCAGCTAACAGCGTCCCGAACGTGTGCCTCAAACTGTGAAAATCGGCCTTGCCCCTGTGTGTGACAATCTTCAAAAAATCGCTGTCATGGCGTGCCTGGTGTTCCTCTGGTTCGTCTTTAACAGCATCAATCCATTGCTGACGGGATTCGGCCAGATCCCTCTGCAAGACCAAAGCGGCCTTGTCCGGCACATTGAACGCTTTAGCCGTCGGCAGCTTGCTGGACAGGTGCGCCTTGATTCTGTCCATCAGGGCGGCCTTGACGGGCAGCAGGGCGGGCTTTTTGTTTTTGGTGTGTTCGGCTTTGATCTTGACCGTAAGCCGCTTAAAATCAAAACTGGTGCGTTTCAGAGACGCTATTTCCTCTTTACGCAGCCCCGTCGATAGTGCCAACTCATAAACCAACGCCCGCTCATGGCCGGAGACATTCCATCGCTCCGGGGCAGTCTCGACATACGCCAGCAGGTAGGTTATTTCATCGGTGGACAGGGCGCGCCGGGGCGTTTCAACTCGGACGTTTTTCAATTCGAGATGCTGTAAGGGGTCATCGGCCAAACGATCACTCCTGTAAGCCCATTTTGTGAATTGTTTACAGGCGCGCAGGTGGTGCAACTTGCCAAACGCCGACGCCTTGCCGATCTGGGTCAACTCGATCTTGTCGGTCTTGGGATTGCGTTTGTGGACGACCGTTTGCAGCGCGCCGATAATCGTCATTGTCCTGTTGGCAGTGATCTCGGACAACGACCGGAACCCCGCTTCATTGAAAACCCGCTTTGCCCTCTGGTGGACAAGGGCGGACTGTTTCTGTCCCGTCCCCCCGGCCAGCAGTGCGGCGCGCCAGTCGTCAAGGTGAACCGTCAGAGACGACCTACCCGCAACCCGTGCCGCTGAAATAAGCCCCCATTGTGCGAAACGTTCTTGCATTTTGGGGGATTGCTGATTTACCCATTCTTGAAGGGCAACCCCCGGCGTTTCGCCTCCTGATTTGGCGGCGATCAAGTCCCCGATTTTATTGGCAAACGTTTGGGACTGTGGTTTTGATTCAAACAAAGGCAACCTGAACCGCTTGCCCCCTACCCTTACATCGCAATACCATTTTAGGGATTCTTGACGTTTTCCGTCGTTTTTGAAATTGTGTTTGTAGATTCTCATGTCCTATCCCTTCCCAAAAAACAATCGCCGGGTGTGCCGAACGTGGTGAACGTTCCCCGGCGATTGAATACGATAAGTTCAGGTTGTTTTTTCCGTTCGGCACAATCAAATAATACCCCAAAAGCCGGGGCACGTCAAGGGACAAAATAAAAATTGTCCCCCACATTGTCCCCGCAAAAGGGAATTTTCGGGAATCATCGGGAACGACAAGGAAGGGGTATCCGAGCCGAATTATCGAAAAAAAACCTTGTTATTGGCGCAAAATCGGCGATTTATGGCTGATAAAGGGAATAAATAGAACCACGCCCGAGAGGATTCGAACCTCTGACCTTCGGTTTAGGAAACCGATGCTCTATCCTGCTGAGCTACGAGCGCATAACGGCTTATGTAGCGAACGCGTGTGCGGAAAGGAACTGTCCATTTCGTATTGCACCCGGTTCTTCGCCTCAGATGCTCCTATTGTAACCACAGCAGGGTTGCTTTCAATCGAAAATCATTGACCGCATCAAAAAACATTAGCGTTCCTGGCGAAGCTCTTTGAGATGTCGCAGATAGGCGTCCGCGCCACCGTTTTGATAACCCGTTTCTGCGTAGGGCGTTCCGTCCGCCCGCATCAGGATCACCGTCGGAAAGCCCTCAATGCGATAGATACGTATCAACCGATCATTCTGCGCCTGCAACTGCCTGGATTGGCGGGATTTATCATCCGGTAAATCGATATTCACCAAGACAAAATCTTTACCCACTTCGTCCACAAATCCCGGCCTGGAAAAAACCTCGCCATCCAGCCGTTTGCACCAATAGCACCAGTCGGACCCCGAAAAATTCACCAGCAGATCCTTGCCCTCCTCGGCCGCTTTGGCCTTAGCGGCCTCAAAGTCCGTCCTCCACATTTCCGAATTCCGCTGAGCACGCCCGTCGGCGGGCGCGACAGCCTGCGGCTCCGCGTTGGGGTTGGCCGTGGCCGGCTCTGTGTTCTTCGAACAGCCCGCGACAGCCAGTACGAGCGACAAAAATGAAATTAACCAATACCGAATATGCATCGCCATTCTCCTGAAAGAGTTTTTTCTCGTTTAAATACAACCTGTTATTCGCCCTTTGCGTCGGGTTTGTTCGTTTATTTTCTGTTTGACGCGGTAATACAATTCCTGTAAAATGACTGTTTTATTGCCAAAAAAATATTCAGAAAGGATTTTATTAATATGGTCAACACACTGCTGGCCTTTTGGACGCCCGGCCCGGGCGAGCTGATTATCATATTAGCCATTGCGGTGATTATTTTCGGACGCAGACTGCCCGAAATCGCCCGCGGTCTCGGCAAAAGCATCACCGAATTCAAAAAGGGCATCAAGGACACTGAAGACGACTTCCATAAAGCCATTGACGAGTCCGACAAGATTGCCGACGAACATGCCAAGAAGACAAAAGCGAAAGACACCGATGATAACGTCTAAACAGTTGTTTTATGCGGCTTGTTTTCGTTTTTTGTGCCACAGGCGGCAGACCAGAATGCTGCCTTCGTAGAGGATATAGAGCGGTATCGCCAGTGAAACCTGAGTCACCGGATCGGGCGGGGTCGCCATAGCGGCCACGATAAACGCTGCAAGAATAACATATTTTCGCACGCGGCACAGTGTCTCGACCGTGATCAACCCCATCCGCTCGGCAAAAACAATCGCGATCGGCGTCTGAAATGCCGCTCCGAACACCAGCGCCAGCGTCAGCACGAAATTGACGGCCTTGGTGATCTGCGGCTGATAGATATATTCCACACCCAATTGGAATTTTGCTAAATACTTGAAGGCAAGCGGTGCAATTCCCAGCAGAAACAACAGGACGCCGCAGATGAACAGAATTGCACTGGCGGGTGCGGCCGTATAGACAAACCGCCGCTCATGCTTGTACAGTCCCGCCGACACAAATGCCCACATCTGGTAAAACAGCCACGGCGAACTGATCAGTGCCGCCAGCACCATCGAGGCCTTGATATAGACCATAAACGGTTCGGCCACTTCTATCGCCTGAAGCTTAACGTCCACCCCGGCCTCTTGCATGGCCGTCTGATACGGCGAGAGTATGGCTGCCAGAAACCAATTGCCGAAGAACAGGGAGATCAGTATCGCCGCCACAAATCCTGTAATGGCCAACATCAGCCGTGAGCGCAGTTCTTCCAAGTGGTCGCCCAGACTCATACTGATTAACCCGTCGTCTTCGTATTTTTTTCGTTTATTCGCCATTTGTTTAATGAAATGCCGGCTGGAAGCCGGCGATACCTGTTTGAATAAGGCCTGTTCAGTCTATCCGAATCGCCGTCTGTTGACAAGATTATTCATGTTGCTGGGGTGCCCCGTGCGTGAGATTCTTTTCCGGCAGGACATTTTGGCTTTGAATTGGGTTTGTTTTTTTACAGTCATCAGTTGTCAGTGATCAGTAAACAGTTGTGGAATAGTATCTTACGATTTTTGCATAAGAGGAAATTGGGTTTGTTTGTTCATTTTTAAGGAGTCAGGAGACAGGAGTCAGAAGGTCGGATTTTTCCCTTTCTGGCCACGGATTATCACCAATTCAGTTCTTAGTTCTTAGTTCTTAGTTCTTAGTTCGGAGTTCAGCCCACATACCTACATTCTTGAGTTCTTGAGTTCTTTGGTCCTTGTGTTCTTAGTTTTGAGTTGTGTCGAAGTTTCTTGTTTTTATGGTTTTTAGACACAGATTGACACTGATTAAGGGGATTATTGTATTTATTACGAAAAGCACGATGATTTTTTGTGACGGGTTGTTCATTATTTTCCTCCATTCGGACGGTGTGCCCGATAGGGGAGTATTATACCACAAAACAGGCCGAAAGGCAAGAAATGGATTGACGAGTGACGATGGACGATGGACTAAGGGGTGTGGCTTGGTGGTGATTTTTATTGATTTTTTGGGAAAGTTGTTGACGTAATTTGGACTGTGGAGTTAAATTGAATGGAATCTTTGAGCGGGCGACGGAGAAAATAAAACGTAAGATGGAAAAAGTAAAAAAAGAGGGGTATTTACCACGAAGAAATGAAGGGCGCGAAGGTGTGGCCGGGCGAAACGAGAGATTGACGATGGGCGCGTGACAACGGACAATTTTACAGAACTTTTACATTACTTTTTCGTTTTTGGTGTACAATTTAGACAAACGGATCGCAATTGAATGACGATTTCAGACATTCACGACCTTGATTTATCTGTGAGGCGAGGCATCGAGTCCAACGGTTGGGTTCGAAATTCATTGTGCAACAGGCTCTGTGAGGAAACAAAAATGAAAGCACAGAAAACCGGGGACAGTCATCTATCAATTGACAATCGAATAAACGACGGGGATGGAAATGGGTCACTGACCCTTGTTTTCCGGTGGTAAAGTTGGAAATTTATGAGATGAAACTTTAAAGGAGTTCTTGCAATGAAAAACTGTACTTTAATACTATTATTTGCATTGTTGCTAAATGGTATCCATGCACAAAGCACCGAAAATCAAAAAATGAATCGGAGCCAAAATTCGGGGGAAATTTCTTACTTGACTATTGAGCAGTCTCTTCTGTCTTTAACAGACGTCTCATATTTTGTGTCCGGGGATTTTCCTTTTAACCGCATAAACCCAAAGGTAAAAGAGTACTTGTTGTTCTATCTTGAAAATGACAATTCTTTTGGAGAAATTACTGACTATTCATTGAGATTGCTGGGCTACGTTGCTGGGGAAGAGGATCTGCCCTATATTGATAAGTTTATTCAAACTTCAATAATAAAAGCAAATGCAGGTAATCCAAATGATAGACACGCAGGTAATTTATTAAAGAAAATTGGTTCAGGAAGCGGCTGCATGATAGGAATGATGGTTAATAAAGAAATTAAAGGAGCAAGAGAACTCCTAAACAAATATGTGGAATCTTCTGTATGGCTTTCTGGTAGTACAACGGATTCAACTCGTAGAAATTCCCTGTCTGCACATAGAGACTTTATGGTTCAAGCATTTCAATATTCAATGGAGGGTTCTGTATTGCAAGCCATGGAAAGTGAGTTATCAAAAGGAAGAGCAGAGTTAGGAGATGATCTTGAGCGTTTTGGTAAATGGGATACTGACATGTATACAAAATCAATGAGACCTGTTAATCTTCAAGAAGAAGATTTGCAGCGAAAACTTAATGATGACTTATTAAAAAAACATCGCGGAATAGAGCCCATATTAATGAAAATAACATTCCAGCAATGGATAGACAACCAAGAGAAAAACCGGGGACAGTCATCTATCAATTGACAATCGAATAAACGACGGGGATGGAAATGGGTAAGGGTCCCTTGTTTATATGAAAGGATTTCACTGATGAAGCGTCAAACAATATCTGTTGAAGCGGAACTCGGTTATTCGGGGATTCTTGTGCTTGTGCTGCTGGGGGCGGTTCTGCTGCCGATGGCCGGGCGGCGGCAGGTTCAGGCCGCAGAGGCTCCTGTTGATGAAGAAATATATTTGACTCCTTACGAACCCGGTTCTTTGATTTATCATGTAGATCGCTATATTGAAGAAGAGCTAAACCTTGCCAAACAAATTGCCGAGGAGTCCTTTGAAGAAACATTGCAGAATACAATTGATTGGAATAGCAATTACTATAAACTCGTTATCTCTGATGCGGAGCCACGGACCGCTCTGCCGTCGAGCCTGAAGCTGATTGTCCATAGCCGGCGATATGCGAAGTTAATCGAACATGGCAAGAACGGACTTACGGATAAGGAAAAGTCAAGCCTTACAAGCCGGCTCAGCTCAGATCTCGCTCGCTGGAGAAAACTTTGGTCTGATGGACAAAGACCTCGTGCAAGCAGCATTGCTCTTCACCGTGTCGATCAAAGCTCTGAGGAACTCATTGTACCGTTGACCTATAGAATTAACGCCGCTGTCCTTTTGGCGGAAGCTTTGTCTGTCGAAGAAGCGCTTCCCTCTATCATTCAATGCGTTGACACTCTGGGTGAGGATACGAATTGGTCAGCCGTTGGGTATGCTTGCGATAAGATCCTTGGTTCCCTGGATACGAAGACGTTAAATCCCGAACAGCAAGGAATCGTAGAAGGCTATTATGCCTGGAAAGACGGGCAAGACGCAAAGGCATTCGACTATGAAACCCAAGAGTTTCCTTCATTCAAATCACCTACAAGACCCTTTGAGCGAGCCACTGCATTAGGTGCAAACTCTGATGTTTTGCAGGACAAGGTCTGTATCGAGTTACCTACTCAGTATTATTATATGCTACTGCCTGAGGGAAAAGGATATTTTGATATGACAGGATATTATTCTGATATCTCTTATTCTGATATCCAGAAGAAGGTCGTAAGTTTTGCCAAATCCTACTGTGAAACACTCGAAAGTACTGATATTATGGAATCCGCTGTTTCGTTTGTTGAGGGTAACTTAATGGTCGAGAACGAGATCGCAAGGGAGTCAAGACAAGAAGCTGAATTCCAGTCCAAACTCCGTGATCCCCGGGAATTTGTAAAAATGAGATCTGATCATGAGATTACACCTGCAATAGTGAAAGGACTTTTTGATGCAGATTCTTCACTTCCCGTGTTGTACTCTCTTTTGGATGATCCGGCTTATGAAGACTATTGGCCACGGATCGTTAAGACAATCTGTTTTGTCAGCAACACCCCAAAATCAGCACCGGTTATATTGGAATATGTCCGCCGCTCAGACGATTGGGAATCACTATCTGGCTTTGGTCTTTCCGCTCGTTGTCTGGGAAAGATTGATTCGCTGAGATGGATAGGTTTGCTGGGCAGCGAAGACGCTAACCAAAGTTTGATGCAGATGCTGACAACTGACGGGGTAAAAGATTTTGCAGGAGAATGGCTGGACGGCCCTTTGCCGCTTTGGGCAAAAACACCCCAAGATGATATAATTGGCGTAATTCAGGGTTCAGCGGCGATTGGAATTGCACATTCACAGAACCAACAAGGCATAGGGATTGTGAAAGAGATGTTTGAAGCAGAGCGTGCAAAATGTAAAAAACAAGGATATGGAACCGCACTCTGTGCGATGTTGGCCGAAGCAATGGCTATCAATAGTATTATAGAATCGAAGGGTATTGACGAATACTGGAATCTCTTAAGTGACGATGTTCGATATATAAGCACCCTTGAGTTACAAATAGAGATTGTGACTGAGAAAAACCGGGGACAGTCCTCTATTCATTGACAATCGAATAAACGACGGGGATGGAAATGGGTCACTGTCCCTTGTTTTCCGGTGGTATAGTTGGAAATTTATGAGATGAAACTTTAAAGGAGTTCTTGCAATGAAAAACTGTACTTTAATACTAATATTTGCATTGTTGCTAAATGGTATCCATGCACAAAGCACCGAAAATCAAAAAATGAATCAGAGCCAAAATTCGGGAGAAATTTCTTACTTGTCCGTTGAGCAATCTCTTTTACCTGCGGCAGAGATTTCTTATTTTATGCCGGGGGCCGGCTTCCCCTTTAATCGCATAAATCCTGCGATAAAAGAGTACTTGTTGTTTTATCTTGAAAAAGACAATTCAACCGAAGACATTACAGATCGCTCACTAAGGTTGTTAGGTTATGTTGCCGGCGAAGAAGACATTCCCTTTATTGACCATTTTATTCAAACTTCAATCAAAAACGCCAATCTCAATAGTCTAGAAGACAGGTATGCTGAAATCTTGTTATCGTATGTTGGCTCAGGAAGCGGCTGTCTGGTCGGGATGATGGTAAAAAAAGAGATTCCGGGGGCGATAGATTTACTAAACAAATATGTGGATTCTTCTGTATGGCTTTCCGGGAGTAATAACGACTCGACAAAAAAGAATGCCTTGGATGCACATAGGGTCTTTATGATTCAGGCGTATCAATATTCAATGGATGGCTCTGTGTTAAGGGTTATGAAAAATGAGTTATCGAAAGGCAGAGCGGACTTAAGGTTCAATTTAGAACTTTTAGAAAAACGGGATACGGACTTATATTCGGAGTCAATGAAGCCGATTGATATCAAAGAGGAAGTATTGCAAAATAAACTTAATGAAGTTTTGCGAAAAACCAAGTTAATAGAGCCCATATTAATGAAAATTACATTCCAGCAATGGATAGACAACCAAGAGAAAAACCGGGGACAGTCCTCCATCAATTGACAATCGAATAAACGACGGGGATGGAAATGGGTAACTGTCCAACGTTTTCCTTAGTATCCATCCTCACTGGATTTCGGAAAGGCAGAAAGAGCATTAACGTTATGGAAACGTATTCTCCCAGATTGCATGTATTGCTTGCAAGAGAGGTGGATTATGCGGTCGTGATCCGCCGAGGCCCATCAAAGCATGTTTGTACCGTTGGATGGGATATGAAAACGAACGAGTTTGCCCTGGGACAATGGCTCAAAGGCAGAATTTACGAAAGAAGAGGCGACCTGTCTCCTGATGGAAAATATATGATCTATTTTGCGATGAACGGAAAATGGAATTCCATTGCGAAAGGTTCCTGGACAGCCATATCCAAAGCCCCCGCAGCGGGCGGTATATAAGTTGCCACATCATCCTATGCCACCCGCTGCGCGGGTTCACGAAAAAGGATATCTTCTGGTAATCCCCGCCCTGACGGACGGGGCTACAGCATAAAGCCTCTTGCAGAGGCTTTCCGGAAAATAAACAAAAGACAGCATCAAATACACGGCCAGAAATAATTCTCACACACGGGACGAGGGACGAAGGACGATTGGACTTGAGGCGATGAGGCCGCGGGATGGAAATCAAAGACACTTGAAAACACTATTGAATCCTTTTTGAGTCCGGTTATAATGAGGGGGAGTGGACAAAGACCTGAGTAATTCGGTGGGACTGGTTCAGACGCAAACGATTCGCGTGGTCGAGGCGGACGCTCCTTTGATGCTGCGCTGCGGCAAGACGCTGGGGCCGATTGATGTGGCCTACGAGACCTACGGCGAATTGTCGCCCGAAAAGGACAACGCCGTCCTGATCTGCCACGCCCTCAGCGGCAACGCCCACGTCGCCGGTTTCAACAGCCCCGACGACCGCAAGCCCGGCTGGTGGGATATCATGGTCGGGCCGGGCAAACCCATCGATACCACCCGCTATTTCGTGGTCTGCTCGAATTTTCTGGGCGGGTGCAGCGGGACGACCGGTCCGTCGGACATCAACCCCGCTACGGGCAAGCCGTACGGCCTGTTGTTTCCGATGTTTACCATCGAAGATACCGTTAACGTGCAAAAGCTGCTGCTCGACAAGCTCGGCATCGATCATCTGCTGGGCGTGGTCGGCGGCTCGATGGGCGGGATGCAGGTGCTCCAGTGGGCTATTTCCTATCCGGATCGCATCGACGCGGCCCTGTGCATCGCGGCGACGACACGGCTTAACGCCCAGTCCATCGCGTTTGACGCCGTCGGCCGCAATGCTATCCTGAACGATCCTAATTTTCACGGCGGGCACTACCACGGCTGCGACACGCCCAACCGGGGGTTGAGCATCGCCCGGATGATCGGCCATATTACGTATCTGTCCGAAGAAACGATGCGCAATAAATTTGGCCGTCAGCTTCGCGCGGCCAACGAATACAAATACGATTTTAACTCCGAGTTTTCGATTGAGACCTACCTGGATTATCAGGGGCAGGCATTTGTCGAGCGGTTTGACGCCAACAGCTATCTGTACATCACCAAGGCGATGGATTATTTCGACTTGACGCGGGAGTATGGCTCGCTGCGGCAGGCGTTTGCCAATACCACCTGCCGGTTTCTGGTGACCAGCTTCTCCAGCGACTGGCTGTTTACGCCGGCCCAGTCCGAAGAGATCGTCGAGGCGCTCGGCGCCGAGGGCAAGGATGTGACCTACTGCAACATCGAATCGTCCTACGGCCACGACGCCTTTTTGCTGGAGGACGAAAAGCTCGGCGCGATCATCAGTGGGTTTCTCAACAGTACGCTGCACCGGATTCGCAGCGGCAGCCGCGTGGTTGCCGAACACAGAAACGGCCCGCACAAACTCAAGATGTTCGAACGCGCCAAACGCGCCCGCGTGGATTATGAGCTGATCGACGCGCTCATCGAACCCGGCAGCCGGGTGCTGGACTTAGGCTGCGGCGACGGCGAACTGCTGGCCCGGCTGATCCAGGACAAAGGCGTGGTCGGCGAAGGTATCGAGATCGATGAAGATATGATGATCCATTGCGTCCAGCGCGGCCTGTCGGTGATCCACCGCGATATCGAACGCGGGCTGGAGATGTACCCCAACGGCACGTTTGACTACGCCGTGCTGTCGCAGACCATCCAGACCCTGCGCGACCCGCAGAAGGTGCTCATTGAGCTGCACCGTGTCGCCCGCAAGGTCATCGTCAGCTTTCCGAACTTCGCCCATTGGAACTGCCGCTTGCAACTGTTCTTTAGCGGACGCGCCCCGCAGACGAAACAACTGCCGTTCCGGTGGTACAATACGCCGAATGTCCACGTGCTGACGCTGAAGGATTATGACCGCTTTTGCGCCGAACTGGACATCAAGATCGAAAAACGTCTGCCGCTGGGCAAAAAGTCCATCTGGCCGGTACGGCTTCTGCCCAATCTGCTGGCCTCACAGGCCGTTTATGTCACCAGCAAATACCAGCCGCTTTCAATTGACTATTGACTATTGACTATTGTTTATTGTTTTCTGCGTAATCTGCGAAATCTGTGGTTTTATCTTCTGTCTTCTGTCCTCTGTCTCTCATTGCTCAAGCTGGAACACTTCTTCGACGGTTTTGCTGAAGGTGCGGGCGATCTTCATTGCCAACGTCAGCGACGGCGTGTAGTTGCCCTGTTCGATGGCGATAATCGTCTGCCGCGTCACCCCCACCCGCTCGGCCAGTGCCTGCTGGGTCATCTCGCCTGTCTCAAACCGACATCGTCGCACTTGATTGGTCAGTTGGTCTTTACTCATCGGTTTCCTTCAATGCCGCAGGGGCCAAATGAGTGACGCCTGCCTTGCCGCTGGACAATTGTTCAACCCCGATGGGGTTGGGGTTGTGGGGGTGACCGGTTTCCACGGGTTCCGGCCTTCGGCCTCCACCCGCGGCTATTACTATTAAAGCCCGATGGGCTTGAAAAGATTCATCTCGATGAGCCCGATTCTTCATGCGTCTCCTTCAATGTTTTTGTCCTCTTCTTTGGCGTGATGCATCAGGAAAAAAAACTGGACGATTCCTGAAAGAAATAAACCGGAAAGCAACGCTAACGGCAACGTCCATACAGGTACCCACCCGCGGCTGCCGGCAGTTAAGAAAACAACCATCACCGCGACAGAAATAAAAACTACAAAGCAAAAGTTTCCCCACTCCTGCGATTTGCGAAACAGACAAAACTCTCGTTCGTCAAATTGCAGGTAGTTTTGTACATCCAGATCCTTTACGCGTAGTTTGGCATATAGCGTAATTGCTACAATAAAAGCAATGCCGGGTAGGGCAGGAAACAAGTCCTTAATGTTTCCCTCAAAGTTTAAAAATACAACGAGACCCAAACCCGGCAGGAGCAGAATCATTGTAATACATATCTTGATGAAATCTCCCCATGCCTTTTTCTTCAGACGATTCGTTTTGCTGTCCAAGCTTATACTGCATTTCTGTTTGCTTCGCCGGCCGAATAGATTTAGAACAATCGCCATTGCGATTCCACTCCCGGCGGCATTTGTCATTATTCGTATCAGATTAGTCCAACCATCGTGAGGAAAGTTATCGGCTTTTCGAGAAAGAGGGATCATCAGGAAACTGCACAGGATGAGTGCGATGCTGATCACAATAACAATACGTTCTTTTTTACCTTTTAACCAATTCATGCGTCACCTCCTTCTTTTGATGTATTGTCTTTGCCGTAGAGCAGCAGGGTCATTAATGCCTGACAAAAAAAACATGTAATCGCGGCCAATCCCCAGATCATCGGCAGCACCTCGATGGAAACCGCCGACATGCCTTGTCGGCGGCAATAGGTCCAGATGCCCATTGCCAGCAGGCCGAAGACCAGGTAGGATATTGCAAACCCTGCGCGGGCGGATTTAAGCTGAATATCGCGGTCGCGTTCGTCAAACTGCACCGGGCCGGGATCTTTTTTGAAAACCAGCGGCGCCAGCCCGCCGAAGCCGCACAATCCCAAAAAACCAAGACCCGACCACGCCTTGGGAAATCCAACTTTGAAGTACAGAATAAGCACCGCAATCCCGGCCGTGATCATCCCCGCCCCCATCCAAACCATCATCCACCACGCCATTTTTTGTGTTCGATTCATTGTGTTCTCTCCTTGACTTTTATTATAAAAGAATACTATACCGAACAAATAGTACACTCTATATTACATTATGTCAAGTCTATTTTACATTATTTTGCAAAAAAATATTATTTTTCTTTCCCCAAGTCTTTGGTGAGTCCTATTCTGGACAGTTTGATATATTGTCCTACTATTTTATAAGTCATTGCGATATCGTCCATTACATAACAGACATACCAGCCCGGCCCCCGATTGACCATTCGGTTGACGGTGTATTTAACGGACAAATCATCGCCTTTTTGAAGGATTGACACTGCCCCAACAAATGCTTTTCGAAATGCTTTCCGGTTATTGAGCCGAAATTGAAGCCTTTCGTAGTCATCCTCGAAACGATCGGTCCAGCGTATTCTCAACGTTCCAATGCCTTCATGAATTCTTCGACGCTGGATGCTTCATACATATCTTCATCTCGATCCACCTCATCCATTGCCCGCAGAGTCTCTTCGTTAGGTACGAACACGTCCAACGGAAGTCGCTTTCTGTGGGCAATCTGGCCTAAAAACATCTTGATTGCCTCGGACATCGTGATATGCATCTGCCCCAGAACCTTTGTGGCCTGACGCTTGAGGTCTTCATCGACACGGATCTGGATTGTTGTGGTCTTGTTAGCCATCTTTCATCTCACCTTGTAGTGATATTGTCATTACATTGTCACTACACATACTATCGCATATTCAGCCCCTCAGTTCAAGAGAAATACTTAAATTTTTCATTCAAAAGCACAGAGAGTTGTTTTTGGCAGCACGGCCATCTTGGTTGTGATCACGGGCTGGAAGCCCGTGTTACGTCACCTATTCCGGCCGATGGACGGCGTCTTCGATCTTGTGCTCGAGCTCGACAGCGGTTTCTTTAGTGCGCTGGACGGCGACGTAGAAGATCGGAATCAAAAACACGCCCAGAATGGTTGCCGCGAGCATACCGCCAAAGACCGTTGTTCCCAGCGACCGCCGCGCCGCGGCGCCGGCACCGGTGGCGATCACCAGCGGCAGCATTCCCAATGCGGTCGTCAGCGCCGTCATCAGGATCGGACGAAACCGCAGCCGCGCCGCGGCCACCGCCGACTCGTGAATCGAATGGCCCTCTTCGTGGTGCTGTTTGGCGAATTCCACCAGCAAAATCGCCGTTTTACACACCACGCCGATCAGCAAAACGATCCCCATCTGCATATAGATGTCGTTGTTCATCCCGATGCGCAGCCAGGTAAAGCCCACCGCTCCCAGCAACCCCAGCGGTACCGACAGCACAATCGCAATCGGAATGGACCAGCTTTCGTACTGCGCTGCCAAGAACAGATAAGCAAACACTGCCGACAGCACAAACAGTAAGATTGTCTTTTCGCCGGCTTCAATTTCCTGCAGACTCATCCCCGACCATTCATAGCCCATCGACGGAGGGAGAGATTCATCGAGCAGCTCGGCAACCCGATCTATGGCCTGGCCGGAACTGAAGCCCGGTCGGGGTGAGCCGGAGATGGTTGTTGCCGGATACATATTGTATCGAGTTACCGACTGAGGGCCGGCCCCTTCACGGACTGTTGCCAGTGTTCGAATCGGCAGCATCTGTCCCTGGCTGTTGCGAACCTCCAATTGACCGATATCGTCGGCTGAGGCTCGGAAATGCGGTTCAGCTTGAGCGAGAACCCGGAATGTACGACCGTACAAATTAAAGTCGTTGACATAGGCGCTTCCCAGATAGGTCTGAAGGGTATTAAATACCGTTCTCAGAGGGACGCCCATTTTCTGAGCCTTTTCTCGATCGACATCAATATACAGTTGCGGTACTGAAACTCGAAATGTATTGTTCAGCCGCGTGATAACCGGATCCTGACTGGCGCTAAAAATAAAGTTTTCGCCGACCTGCGCCAGCGCTTCCAGACCCGCGCCGCCGCGATCCTGGACGCGCACTTCAAATCCTCCTGCTATACCCAATCCCATAATCGCCGGCGGCTGGAGGGCCAGCACCAGTGCATCGGGAATTGCGAACAATTGCCCCTGCAGGCGCTGGATGATCTGTTCAATATGCAGCTTGGGGTCCGTTCGTTTTGACCATGGCTCCAGATTTACAAAACACGCGCCGCCGTTGGAGGCAATCCCCATATCCAGTATCGAAAACCCGCTGATGGTGACGTATTCGGAAACGCCCTCAGTGTTGCTTAAGATCGCATCAACCTGTGTCATGACTTGTTGGGTACGGAGCAGCGATGCGCCTTCCGGCAGACGTACGCCAATCATAATCGTCCCCTCGTCCTCGTCCGGCAAAAAACCGGTCGGCAGTTGGGTAAACCCGATGACCCCCAAGGCGCATACAATTGCGAATAACAACAGTCCAATGACGGTTTTGCGGATGATGACATTGACAATATCTGCATAGATATTGGTCGTTCGCCGAATAAAACGATCAAACAAATTAAAAATGCTGCCGTGTTTTTTTTCTTTGCTGCGCAGAATCAGTCCGCATAAGGCCGGGCTGAGCGTCAGCGCGGTCAAGGACGAGAACCAGACAGCCACCACGATCGTAAAGGCAAACTGCTGATACAACAGCCCGGTGATACCGCCGGACAGCACCGTCGGCACAAACACAGAGGTCAGCACCATTGTTGTGGCAACAATCGGTCCGGTGACCTGCCGCATCGCTTTAATGGCCGCTTCTTTGGGCGAAAGTCCCTCGTCTGCAATAATGCGCACGACGTTTTCCACTACCACGATCGCATCATCGACCACGATGCCGATTGCCAGTACCAAGCCGAACAGCGTCATCGTGTTGATCGACATCCCCATCGCCCACAGCAGGGAAAACGTACCGATAAGCGATACCGGGATTGAAATGGACGGGATCAGTGTCGCCCGCCAGTCGGCCAAAAACACAAACACCGTCAGTACGACCAGTGCGACAACCAGCATCAGCGTGCTGACTACTTCGCGAATTGATTCCTGTATAAACAATGTCGGACTGTACGGTTCGGCATAGCCCAAACCATCAGGAAAGAAAGGCTCCAATTCGGCCAATGCGGTACGCACACCGTCAACCACTTCCAGGGTGTTGGCGCCGGGGACGGCATAGATCGCCACCGCTACGGTTGACTGCCCCTTATAACGCGCATCCCAAAAATACTCCTGAGCCCCCAATTCCACTCGTGCGACATCACCAAGTCGCAGCATTCGGCCCTGCATATCCGATCGGATGATGATATCTTCGAACTCGTCGGTTGTGCTTAGGCGTCCCTGTGTCTTGATTGTAAACTGAAATTGCTGATCTTCGGGGCTGGGCATTCCGCCGATCTGGCCGGCGGCAACTTCGATATTCTGTTCCCGCACCGCGGCGATGACATCATCGGTCGTCACGTCGTGTGCGCGAAGACGCGTCGGGTCCAGCCAGATGCGCATCCCGAAGCTCTTGGCGCCCATCATGCTGACTTCACCGACACCGGGTACACGCGACAGGACATCTTGCACGTACAGCGTGATGTAGTTGCTCAGAAAAATGTCGTCAAGCTGCTTATCTTCGGAGAAGAACGCGACCATCATCGCAATATTAGTGGAGCGTTTAAGTGTGGTAACCCCCTGACGAATGACTTCTTCGGGCAGCAGCGGTTCGGCCAGTGCGACCCGGTTTTGCACCAGTACGGTCGCCATGTCCACATCGGTACCCACCTCAAAGGTTACCGTTAGCATCATGGTGCCGTTATCGCTGCTGCTGGAGTTCATGTAAATCATCCCATCGACGCCGTTGATGGCCTCTTCCAGCGGTGTGGCGACGGTTTCGGCGAGGGTCTCGGCATTGGCACCCGGGTAGGTCGCCTGTACCATCACGGTTGGCGGGGTGATATCCGGCGTTTTTTCCACCGGCAGCATTGTCAAGGCAATCATTCCCACCAATACAATCACAATCGCGATAACGCTGGCGAATATCGGGCGGTTGATAAAAAACTTACTGAACATAGGGGTATCCTATTATTTTGATTTCTTTTTCAAATTTTCGATTTTCAACTGGGTTTTGCGATGACGAGTTTGCCGCGCTCAATGTTATCGCTGATTCCTATTTAATTCGCCTGTTCCATTGCTTCGGGGGTCGGCGGTGCGCCCGGCATTTGTCCGGCCATGTCCGGCGGGATTTCGCCTTCGCGTATCGGTTGAATCGGCATTCCTGGTTGGGCCATGTGGAACCCACCGACGATAAATGTTTCACTGCCGTCCAGGCCTTCGGTGACCAGTCGCAACGGGCCGTAGCTGGTACCGAGTTTGATGTTCCGCCGTTGCAGGATATTATCCTCGCCGACAATGAGCAGGTATCTGCCGCTCAGATCGGTGTGGACGGCCTTTTCAGGAATCAATACCGCGTCTGGGCGTTCTCTGATCGGCAGGCTTACTCGCACAAACATGCCCGGCAACAGCGTTTGCGCTTCGTTTGGCAAAACACCGCGAATATAGACCGTTCCGGTGCGAGAATCGACGGTATTATCCAGAAAATCGATCACGCCTTCATAGGGATGCCCTTCTTGGTTGGGTAAGCCGACATTGAATGGCATCGGGGTATTGTCGTTGAGGCCCTGAAGACGCTCAAGCAGATCGCCTTCAAGTAAATATTCGCTGATGTAAAAGAAGACATATATCGGTTCAACCTGTCGAACCGTGGTCAAGACAGTGCGATCCATGATGCCGACCAGGTTGCCGACGTCCACCAGCCGTCGTCCGATTCGGCCGGTGATGGGACTTCGTATCTCAGTGTAGCTTAGGTTCAGCTCGGCCATATCCAGTGCAGCCTGTGAACCCAGTACCTGCGCCTGGGCGGTATCATAGGCGGCTTGTGCCCGGGTTAACTCCTGTCGGCTGACCGATCCGGTTTGCACGGCTTTCTCAATTCGATCCAGGTCTTCGCGCGCCCGCTCCAATTCGGTCTGAGCGGCCCTGAGCATGGCCGCCGCCTCGTCTCGGCGATCCTTATAGGTCTCCGGTTCAATCGTGAACAACAGTTGGCCCGCCTCGACAAGAGCGCCGTCGGTAAAGTGGATGCCCTTGAGAAAGCCTTCCACGCGGGCGCGAATCTCAATATCGCTGACCGCCTCGGTCGTGCCGGTAAACTCCATTGCGTCGGTGACATTCATGATTGTACACGCGCCCACCGGCAGCGGCAGCGGGCCGCTGCCCATCCCGCCCATCGGGTCGCCGCCCATCATCATTGCCATGTTTTCCTGACGCTTCATCCAGTACCGATACCCCCCATATCCCAATCCAAAAAGAATACCAATCACCACCAGCCAAATTATAATTTTCTTGAACACTGCCATAAAAAAACCTCGTTTTGAATGTCTATCATTTGGATTTTGAATTTGTATTGAATTTCGTGCTTAGTGCTTCGGATTTTCTTCTTCCCATCCTCCGCCGAGCGCCTTATATATGGCGACTGTCTGCTGCAAAATCAGCCCTTCGCTGATCGCCAGCCGGTCCTGCTGCTGCGACAGCGACCGCTGCACATCCAGCACGTTCTGAAAATTCGTCAGTCCGTTGCGGTACAGCGACTCGACCATCCCGACGGACTGCCGCGCCGCGACGACCGACCGCCGCAGGGCCGCGGCTCGTTCGACTTCCTGAACATACCCGACCAGTGCATTCTCGACCTCTTCGACCGCCCGCAGCACCGTCGCCTCATAACGCGCCGCAAGCTGCTGCGTCCGCGCCTCTTCGATGTGCACCAGGCTCTTGAGCCGATTGCCGTCGAACAGGGACCACCGCACCGCCGGTCCGAATGCAAACGCCCGGCTGTCCCAATTGGCCAGATCGGAAATATGCGTTGCCTGAAGGGCCAGGGTTCCACTCAGCGAAAACGAGGGGTACCGCTGCGCCTCGGCTGCACCGATTCGCGCCGTCTGCGCTGCCAGCGCCCGCTCTGCGCTGCGAATGTCCGGCCGTCGCCGAAGCAATTCCGCCGGCAGACCCGCCGCCGGAAGCGCCTGCGAGGCCGGCAGTTCTGCCAGTGCGACCAGTTCAGCCCGCAGCGATTGTGGCGTCGTCCCGATCAGCGCCGCGAGCCGATGGATCGCCGCACTCTCGGCGATGTGCAAAGACGGTATCTCCGATTCCGTATTGGCAAGAATCAGCCGTGCCTGCGTCACATCCAGTTCCGGCGCAATCTCCGCCTCAAATCGATTCTGCGTCAGTTCGAGCGTCTGCTGCTGAATCGCGATATTCGCCCGCGCAAACGCAAGCCGCGACTGTGCGGTACGAAGCTCGATATAATTTCGTGCGGTCTCTGCATATAGAATGGTCCGCAGGTCGTGAAAATCCTCGACCGACTGCTCAAACGCCGCCTGCGCCGCCTCGACCGATCGCCGCACACGCCCGAACAGGTCAATTTCCCAGATAGCGTCAAACCCCGCCGAGTAAAAACTGTATTCTCCGGGAACCCCCCCAAAACCGTTGGCACTGCCCCGCTCCCGACGATAGCTGCCCGCCGCGTCGATAGCCGGCAGTGCTTCGCCACTGGCAAAGGCCCGCAGTGCCCGCGATTCATCAATCCGCGCCAGGGCCGACTGCAGATCCGGATTGCCCGCATCGACACGCGCAATCAGCGAGGTCAAAATCGGATCCTCAAAGGTCTCCCACCACGCCCGCAGTACCGCCGGATCCGCAGCTCCGGCCCCTTCGGCAACACCCCATTCGCTCGGCATCGTCATCTCCGGCCGCACATAATCCGGCCCGACCGTACACCCCCCAACCGTTAGCCCCGCCGCTACAACAACCGCAATCCATATTTTAGCATTCATCAATGGCACCCGTTTGAGTCATTTTGATTTTGTATTTTGATATTGTTTATAAATTTAGTACTTATAATGCAGTACTTTCATGAAAGGTGTACCAGCAACATCTTTGTCAGCATCGTGGCCTCTTTTTTCGGATCAAACGCCTCCAGTTCCGTATTGATGCACAGCGTCCCGGCCACCGCCCGCTGAAAAAACGCCGCCGTCTCCTTGACATTGACCGGATTGAACGTCCCGGCGTCAATACCCTGCTGAATAATTGCCGACAATGCCCGACTTTCCTGGTCCAGATGTTTATGTTTGATGGGCAGATCAATCTTTGAATACACCTGCGCCTGATCCAGAAATCGAAAGAACTCGATATTGCTGGCAAAGAACACAAATGTCGCGTTCACAAACGCCAGCAATTTTTTATCCGGCCGTTTGACCTGTCCGATGGCGTCCAGTTGACGCTGGCGAATCTCGTCAAACAGCCGTATGGCCGCATACACCAGCAAGGCGTCTTTGTCCTTGAAATAATTGTACAGCGTCCCCGTCGCCAGCTTGGCCGCCTGCGCGACCCGCTTGACCGTAAGCCCTTCAAGTCCATACTGCATAAGGACTTGAAGCACCGCCGCATAAACGGACTCCCGAATATACTGCTCCGTAAACACCTGTCGTTGTTTGGATAGTTGTCCCATTCATAACACCTAACGCGATACAGAAAATGAATAGCGGTTCACAATAATGAACCCTCATTCATCCGTCAAGAAAAAAAAAGAAATTCCGCATAAATGCAATGCCAATACAACTCAATCTCCTTAATCTTTTGCACCAAACTGCCGATAAAAACAGTATAGAAAGTGTTATTAGAGAGCGTTTATGCTGACCCATCAGGTACAATTGTTAAAACATAAGCTTGAGGAGGTTCCGCTCGGCAGGCCGGTGGCGCATTTTCTGGACTACCTGACGGTCGAGGCGGGGCTGTCGGCCAATACCCTGCTGGCTTATGGGCGGGACTTGGTCGGGTTTTGTGAGTATTGCGGCAGCAAGCACATCACGGACATCGGCGGCATTACCGCCATCACCGTCTATGGCTATATGCAGGAGCTTGCCCAGCGGGGGCTGAGCGAAAATTCCCAGAGCCGCTGCCTGGTGGCGATCAAGATGCTGCTGCGGTTCGGCCTGATGACCGGCGCAACGAGCGATGATTTTACCGATTCGCTAGAAGGCCCCAAGCTCTGGAAGCGGCTGCCGAGTGTGGCCGGACGGGATCAGGTGCTCAGCTTGCTCGACGCGCCGCAGCCGGACGACCCGTATTATCTGCGCGACAGGGCGATGCTGTTTGTGCTGTACGCCACCGGCGCGCGGGCCGGGGAGGTGGCCGGGATGAAGGTGCGGGATCTGAACCTCGACATCGGCTATGTGCGGTGCTTCGGCAAAGGCCGCAAAGAGCGAATCGTCCCGCTCGGCAGTGTCGCCGTCGGCTGTGTCCGGGCGTATCTGGCCGAGCTGCGTCCGCTGCTGGCCAAGCCGCACAGTCCCGAAACGCTTTTTTTGTCACGGACGGGCGAGGGGCTGGATCGTACCAATCTATGGCGGGTTGTCAAGAAATACGCTCAGCGTGCAGGAATGCCCAAAAAACTCACCGTCCATACCCTGCGGCACTGCTTTGCGACGCATCTGCTGGCAGGGGGGGCGGACCTGAGAAGCTTGCAGGAAATGCTCGGCCACGCCGACGTCCGCACCACGCAAATCTACACCCACGTCGATCAAGACCGGCTCAAATCCATCCACAAAAAATTCCACCCCCGCGCGTAACGATTGATTTTTGAATTGTAAAACGAAAGCCCGACGGGATTAAATCCGAAATCCGAAACAAATACGAATATTCCGCTATATCAACCCGGATTTCCCAAGTAAAACCGTGCAAAGTAATGAGATTATGATAGTATAGAGCCTATAGATGCAGTTAACACCATTTTTGACTGTTCTGATTTGGAGACCCCAATGGGTGAAACAAGCAAGATGCTCTGAGAGTCAGATTGGCAGGGTATGATGACACCCATGGTGCAGAGCGGCTGTCTGTTGACCCTGCCATGCGACAGATTGTAGGCGGGAGAGCAACTGGTTAAGTTCTACAACAAGCGTGGCACAGCAGAGCAGTGGATTAAGGAAGGCAAATACGCGTTTGGTTTTTTGATGAGGGAGACGGTTGGAGTCTGCCCAAAATCACCGGTCTACGGCATTTTTAAGGCCACGGGTTTAGATTTTGGCGGAAATATTCGTAAAATCGCAAGAAAAAGGTTTGATTTTTTGCACTCAGATAAAGATTTTGGTAGAATTGTCGAATTGGTATGCTTGGCGGCGTAGCCATGCTTTTATTATGGGAAATGTCAGATAATTGTATCTGCTTTGTTGCGACGATATGAAAAGCATTTTGGCATAAATACGAGAAAATATATTCGGTTTTAACTCGACATAAGGAATACAGATTTTCTAACTTTTTTAACAAGGGCAGAACTATGAAAAAGATGGCTATTCTACTGGTTTTAGGGATTACGGCTCTGGCAATGGCTCAGAACGAAGGCGCAGCCGCACCGGGCGGCGAGGCAGGACGCAGAGGAACACCCGGCGCAGGGGGGCTAGGAACTCCCGGTGGTCCCGGCGTAGGCCGGAGAGGCCGCCCCCAGCAAGTGCATAAGTATGAAGGTCTTGCTTTGACGCCTCCGATGGGATGGAATACATGGAATACCTTCGGGTGCAACATAAATGAGGATTTGATCAAAGAAACCGCGCAAATCATTGCCGCCAGCGGCTTAAAAGATGCCGGTTATGTTTACATTGTTCTCGATGACTGCTGGATGACACGGCAGCGAGATGAGAACGGTCAACTTGTCGCTGATCCGGCGAAATTCCCAAGCGGCATGAAGGCTTTGGGCGATTATATTCACGACCTGGGCCTGAAGTTTGGGATCTACAATTGTGCGGGAACACGGACGTGCGCGGGCTATCCCGGCGGCCGCGGTCACGAATTTGAGGACGCCCGTCTGTACGCATCCTGGGGTGTGGATTATGTCAAGTATGACTGGTGCAATACCGGCACCGCAAACGCTCAGGAGACGTATAAGACGTTCGGCGATGCTTTACTAGCCACGGGCAGGCCGATGATCCTGAGCATGTGCGAATGGGGCAGAAACGAACCATGGACGTTTGCACGTCCCATCGCCCAGCTATGGCGGACAACAGGCGACATAACCGATAAATATTCGACCGGTACGCGGGGCACCGGCGGCTACAATAACGGCTGGAAGGATATTCTCGACCGGCAGGCGGAACTGAAACTGGAGCAATATGCAGGACCTGACCACTGGAATGACCCGGATATGCTGGAAGTCGGCAATCGGGGGCTGACGGTCGCCGAATCGAGAGCGCATTTCAGTTTCTGGTGCATTCTTGCTTCCCCACTAATGATGGGGCACGATGTTCGCCAGATGAAGGACGATATTCTCAATATTTTAACCAATAAGGAAGTGATCGCGGTCAATCAGGATGTTCTTGGCAAGCAGGGGTACCGGGTGATCGATGAGACCGGCCGTGAAGTCTGGATCAAGGAGCTTTCCAACGGCGACTGGGCAGTGTGCATGCTCAACGATAGTGCTGCTGATGCCGAAATGTCGCTTAAATGGAGTGAAATTGAGGCCCTGGGCGGCAAAACATACAAGGTCCGCGACCTCTGGGCGAAAAAGGATTTTGGCACAACCGCTAAAGATTACTCGGGTAAAATTGGGACACATGATGTTGCTCTTTTTAGACTAAGTCCCGTCAATTAAAATCCTGTCTATTTAACCGTTTAAAAAGCCGATTCATAAACATGAATCGGCTTTTTTTACCGTCTTGAACCACCGACTTTCAGGATCAAATGTTCAAAACAGGGACATAATCCCATGCGCCGGGCGCGTAGGATGAAAACGATGTTTGATTATTTTGTCATTGTGATTTTGAATTTGTTTCGGGTTTCGACATTTGATATTCGGATTTGAATTCTCGTGTTCGGTTTTTTGTTAAAAGACCACTAAAGATCAGACACCCTCGCGGGATACTTCGATGTGTTTGCCGAAAGTGCTGTCGTCGCGTTCGGCAAAGTCCTGCCGATAGTGGACGCCCCGTGATTCCTGCCGCTGGAGGGCGGATTGCGCCATCTGCAGGGCAACGGTTAGCATATTCTGGCACTCCCAGCCGAACGGCGCGGCAAAGACCTTGTCCATCACATACCGCTGCCAAAAGCGGATGATCTCCTGTGCCTCGACCAGCGGCTGGGCCTGCCTCGTGATGCCGACGTTGCGCCACATCAGGGCGCGAAGGGCGTTGCGAACATCCTCGGCGTCCAGACGGCTGCGGTCGGAGACCGGGATTTCCACGACCATCCGGCGGTGTTCGGCGCGATGCCCCGCTTTGACCCACGCGGCCGCCGAGCGCCCCGCCAGCTTGCCATAGACCAGCCCTTCCAGCAGCGAGTTGCTGCCGAGGCGGTTGGCCCCGTGCAGGCCGGTCGAGGCGACCTCGCCGCAGGCAAACAGTCCGGGCACGGTCGTCGCGGCGGCCACATCCGTCTTGACCCCGCCAATCATATAGTGAGCGCTGGGGCGGACGGGAATCAGGTCGGCGGACACATCGATGTCGAAACTTTCGCACAATTCGCTGATCAGCGGAAACCGCCGCTGAAAGTGTGCCTTGTCAAAATGCCGGATGTCCAGATAGACGTGCGTCGTTTTGGTCTTGAGCATCCGGTCGAGGATCGCCCGGCTGACCACGTCGCGCGGGGCCAGCTCGGCCGACGGGTGATACGCCTTCATAAACGCCTCGCCGCCGGCGTCGCGCAGGATGGCGCCTTCGCCGCGCAGCGTCTCGGTCACGAGGGCACGCGACGCCCCGGCGATATACAGCGTCGTCGGGTGAAACTGCATAAATTCCATATCTCGCAGCACCGCCCCGGCGCGGTAGGCCATCGCGTGGCCGTCGGCGGTGGCGCAGTCGGGATTGGTCGTCTCACGATACAGCCGCCCCGCTCCGCCGGTGGCCAGAACGGTCGCCCCGGCCCAGATGATCTGCAGCGAGCCGGAGGGCTTGAGGCCAATCGCCCCGATGCAGCGGCCGGAGTCGTCCGTCAGCAGGTCGATGGTGAAAAAGTTTTCCATGATGTGGATGGTCGGCGTCTGGCGGGCTTTGCGGACGAGGGCCTCGGCGATGGCCCGGCCAGTGGAGTCGCCGCGCGAGTGGATGATGCGGGCGTGGCTGTGGCCGCCTTCACGGCCGATGTCGATGTGGCCTTCGACGCGGTCGAACATCGTGCCCCAGGCGTCCAGCTGATGGATCAGTGCCGGGCCTTCCTTGACGACCCGCTCGACGACGCCGCGGTCGCACAGGCCGCAGCCGGTGGCCAGCGTGTCCTCGACGTGGCTGTCAAAGCTGTCCTCGGCCGCCAGCACCGAGGCGATGCCGCCCTGGGCGTTCCAGGTGTTGCTGTCGCTGAAGGTGCCTTTGCAGACCAGCATCACGCTGCCCGACTCGCCCGCCTCCAGCGCCGCACGCAGCCCCGCAATCCCCGCCCCGATCACCAGACAGTCCGTAAACACCTGCTGCGTCGTGGTCGTATCAATCCCCGTCAAATACCGTCGTAAATCCGCATGTCGTGTCGGCATCACAGTTACCTTTAAAGTTAAAATCCAAAATGTAAAACCAAAACTTCAAATTCAAAAACAGCGGTTAAAGAATTATTGTTGTCAGCTTTTGCTCAAAGCGTCCCAGTCGCACAGGCTTATCGCTTCGAGGACGGCGTCGCCGAGGCGAAGGTGTTCGACGCTGCTGAGGTCGTCGTAGGGGACGACGGTCAGGACGTTTGTCCGGCCGCATCGGGCGATGACGTTCGAGGCGGTTTCTTCGGGAATCTCCGCCGTAGCGGCATTGTACCCGTTGATGACCACGCCCGCAACAGGCAATCCGGCCGCCCGCACTGCCGCCAGGGTCAGGAGGGTGTGGTTGATCGTCCCCAGGCCGGGGCGGGCGACGATGACCGTCGGCAAATCCAGCCGCGCGGCCACGTCGAGAATCGTCACGTCCTCGGCCAGCGGCACCAGCGCCCCGCCGATGCCCTCGACCAGCACCACGTCGCAGGTCTGGGCCAGAAAGCCAAACGCGGCGGCGATGGCCTCAAAATCGACAGGCTTTCGCTCGATCTCGGCACAGACCATCGGCGCCGCCGGCGTCTTGTAGCAGACCGGCGTGATGACCGACAGCGGGTAGTCCGTCTCGGCGCAGGCCGCCAGAAACTCGGCGTCGGCGCTGACCAGTCCCTCCCGATCGCGCCGACACCCGCTGGCCACGGGCTTGAGAACGCCGACTTTCTTGCCCGCCTCCCGCAGCAGCCGCGCAATCGCCCCGGTCACCAGCGTCTTGCCGACCGCCGTATCCGTGGCCGTAATAAACAACCCCGCCCCCTTGGGCAAGTCCCGAAACACATCAGACCATGTTGTCATCCATCATACTCCATAAAAATGAATCAAAGCCCCAGCCGCATCCGCGGCCGGATAGCGATTTCGCACCGAAGGTACAATATCCCTTGGCCCAAGGCAACGCCCTGGGAACCCGTCCTCTCTTCAACCCACCGCTCTGAAAGAGCAGCATACTATCCTGCCCGTAAACCGTACCGCCGGCATCCTGTCGGCACATGCCCGTCAATCCACCACCCCGGCACCCACAAGCTGCGCTTGAAGGTGCCACACTTTCAATTGACTATTATTTATTGACTATTGACTATTAGGCAAGGTTGCAGAGGCCACCCGTCGCTCTGAAAGAGCAGCATACTATCCTGCCCGTAAACCGTACTGCCGGCATCCTGTCGGCACACGCCCGTCAATCCACCACCTTGGCACCCACAAGCTGCGCTTGAAGGTGCCACACTTTCAATTGACTATTGTTTATTGACTATTGACTATTGGGCAAGGTTGCAGAGGCCACCCGTCGAGGCCATCCGTCGTTTTACTTTTCGGGATAGCTGCAAAGGGGGATCGTACTGCTGAACGTGAGTAACATTGAATTTTTCAGTAATGGCCGCAGGTACTTAATATCTTCTCGATCTAAACCATCATAGATATGCTCGACGAAACAGGCTGCAAGAATGCTTATCATATCTTCTCTACCTTCCTTAATGATCCAACTGGAAAACTGTATAATCCTTTTTGTTAATGTCGTGTTACGTTGTTTAATGCTCTCTTGATATACCTCTCTCAAGCATAATAAAGCATGGGCCTGTGAGAATTCCCAACCATCCTTTTGTACCTGTTTAAAGACTTCGGGTAATTCTTCCTGAAGTTTTAATCGCCATTTTGCCATTTTGCATTCGTTTCATTTACGTAAACTTTCGCATGTTTCTTAAAATATTAAGCGACGGGTAGCCTCTGCAAACTTGATAAATAGTCAATCGTCATTAAACAATAGTCAATTGAAAGTGTGGCACCTTCAAGCGCAGCTTGTGGGTGCGGGGTGTCTCTGTGCTGTTCAATTGTGCTCATCCTTTTCACCTCTGTAAAGATGTCTTGGGCTCTCTGCCGCCTCGTCGCGCGCCGCGGGCGGCCGGATTATACATCCCCCCTCAACTAAAACCAGTGAATTTCGACCCAATAAGCAATAAGGAATAATCATTAAACAATTACAATACAATCTTCCCCAAAATCCTCAACACCTTTTTTCGCACGATATCCCCCGCGGCCGCGGCGTCTCAAATCCAATCGTCCCTCGTCAATCCATTTCCCCGTGATACCCCTATTTGCTGTTCTCGCTGGGTATGCGGTTGGAGAGACGGGCGTGTTTATTTTAGTGTACATTTATCGGTTTTTGTAGCTGTTTTGCGAAAGAGGCTTGACAGGAATGGGGCTTATTCTTATCATAAGCAGAAGTGATTAATATTCAAGAGGTTCTGTCAACAAGCCGATATAAATAGATGGAAACGATAGTGTTATGGCAGCGAAAAAGATTCAGGTAACCCAGGTTGATCATGAGCGGTTGACGCGGCTGATCGATTCGACGCGGAATGTCTCCACGCAGGATCAGGCCTTTTTGGACAAACTTCGCACAGAACTGGTTCGCGCCCGGATTATTTCATCCAAGCGCGTCAAGCCCGACGTGGTGACGATGAACTCAACGATCAAGCTCCGCGATCTTGACAATGGCGAACTGCACGAATACCAACTGGTGTATCCGCAGGACGCCGACCCGGAGAACAATAAGCTGTCAATTTTGGCTCCGGTGGGTACGGCGCTGCTGGGGTTCAGTGTCGGGGATACGGTGGAATGGCCGGTGCCCGCGGGCCTGCGCCATTTGAAGATCGAGGAGATCATTTATCAGCCTGAGTCGGCCGGGGATTATACCCTTTGAAATAAGGACAGCGGCTTATGCTGTATACGGCCAGACAAATGAAACCGCCGACGATTTGGGAATCGCTCAAGCAGCGGTTCTTTACGGCGGATGCGGGTGAGATTCGGATTTTTTCCGAGATTGACTACTATCGCCTGCAGGGATTGTTGACCAAACAGCACCTGACGGCCATTGCAGGGTTTGCCGTTCAATTGCGGCAACTACGGCGGCTGCTGGATCAGGGGGTTCTGTATCCGTGCAAGGCCGTGCCGTCCGATCTGATGACGATGAACACTACCGCGCTGTTGCGTTCGCGTCGCGGCACGGGCTTTGAGGTACAATTAGTCTATCCGCGCGAAGCCGATCGCAAGGCGCGAAAGGTTTCGGTTTTGTCGGTACTGGGACTTGCCCTCATCGGCAAGGCGGAGGGCGATCTTGTTTCAGACAATATGGTCATCGAAAAAATACTCTTCCAGCCGGAGAGCCGCGGCAACTATTACCTGTGAGCGGGCGATCGTTTTTTATGATTTTTGTTGCATTTGGGGGCGGGCGTTGGGTACAATAAATTAGATGATGTGTAACGGAACAATTCGGGTGTGCGTAAAAGCCGACATGGTGGGTCGGATTATTCTGCGCCTGTGCGGCGCATAAGACACTCAAAATCCTCTCTAAACCCATCTATTTTTCAGTTTCCAGTGGAAATCTGCGCTCGAAATGCGCATAATATGCGGTTTGTTTATTGATAATGCGGAGAACGATTATGTCAGCAGAAAAGGTCATCATTTTTGATACGACGCTTCGGGACGGCGAGCAGTCGCCGGGGGCGGCGTTGTCGATCAGTGAAAAGCTCGAAATCGCGCACCAATTGGCAAAATTGGGGATTGACGTGATTGAGGCGGGGTTTCCGGTGTCGTCGCCGGCCCAGTATGAGGCGACTAAGCTGTGCGCCGAGCAGGTGTCCGGGCCGGTGATCTGCGCGCTGGCGCGGGCCAACCAGAAGGATATCGACGCAGCGGGCAAGGCGATTGCGCCGGCGGCCAAGAAGCGTATCCATACGTTTATTGCGACCAGCCCGATTCACATGGAGTACAAGCTCCGCAAAAAGCCCGATCAGGTGCTGAAAATGGCGATTGAGGCGATCCAGATGGCCCGCCAGTACACCGACGACGTGGAGTTTTCGCCGGAGGACGCCTGCCGCAGCGAGATGAGCTTTCTGTACGAGATTCTGGAGGCGGTCATCGAGGCGGGGGCGACGACGCTGAATATCCCGGATACGGTGGGGTATGTCCTGCCGTATGAGTACGGGCAGATCATCGCCAACCTCAAGCAGAACGTCCGCGGCGTTGAGAAGGCGGTGCTGAGTACGCACTGTCATAACGACCTCGGCGTGGCGACAGCCAACTCGCTGGCGGGGGTGCGGAACGGGGCGCGTCAGATTGAGTGTACGATCAACGGCATCGGCGAACGGGCGGGGAATGCGGCGATGGAAGAGGTCGTGATGGCGCTTCATACGCGGCAGGACTTTTTTGAGCATGTGACGACGAACATTCAGACGCGGGAGATCTTTCGGACCAGCCAGTTGGTGTCGCAATTGACGGGGTTTGTGATTCAGCCGAACAAGGCGATTGTCGGCAAGAATGCCTTTGCGCACGAGTCGGGGATTCATGTGGATGGGATTCTCAAGCATCGCGAGACCTACGAGATTATGACGCCTGAGGTGATCGGGTTGAGCGGCTCGACGATGGTGCTGGGACGGCATTCGGGGCGGGCCGGGTTTATCGACCGCTGCCGGCAGTTGGGGTATAATCTGTCCGATGACGAGATACAGGCGGCGTACGAGAAGTTTCTGGAGATTGCTGACAAGAAGAAAGAAATCTTCGACGAGGACATCGCCGCGATCATCAATGATGAGGTGCGGACGGTCAGCCAGACGTATGTGCTGGAGTATCTGAATGTGACCAGCGGGACGGGGACGATCCCGACCGGGACGGTGCGGATTCGCACGCAGGACGGGGCGGTGCATCAAGCGGCGGCCTGCGGCGACGGGCCGGTGGATGCGGCGTATGAGGCGATCCGGCTCGCGACGGGGCAGACGCCGCAGTTGGAGCATTATACGATGCGGGCGATCACCGGCGGCAAAGAGGCGATGGGCGAGGCGAATGTGCGTGTCAAAGGCGCCGACGGCCGGACGTATATCGGCCGGGGCGTTTCTACGGACATCGTCGAGGCCAGCGCCAAGGCTTATCTGGACGCGATCAACCGGATCGCGTCATGCATCGGAACGAATACTGGTGATAAAGCAAACCTGTAGCCGAGAAAGCACTAAATCATAAGCACTAAATTCTAAACAAATTTGGAAACATAAAAAATTGGGAAATAGAAAACAAAATTCCAAAACGTATGATCTTGAAGAACGGACTTTGAAATCTGCAAAGACAGTTCGGGAGTTTGTGCGGGAGTTTCCGAAGGATTTTGCGGCTTATGATGACATCAAACAGCTTCTTCGTTCCAGCGGATCGGTGGGTGCGAATTATATTGAGGCCAATAATGCATTGAGCAAAAAAGACTTTCAGATGCGGATCAAGATATGCAAAAAGGAGGCCAAAGAAAGCGCTTATTGGCTGGAGTTGCTTGAAGCGTCGAATAACGCAATGGAACAGCGGTGTCATGATCTAAAAAAGGAATCCGAAGAATTGGTCTATATTTTTGCCGCCATTCTTCGTAACAGTCAATAGTGGTTTTTATATTTTTGAGTTTTGTATTTTGAAATTGTTTAGAATTTAGTGCTTAACATTTAGTGCTTGTTTAAAATTTGGTGCTTAGAATATAGGATTTATGATCATGGGAATGACGATTACTGAAAAGATATTTGCCCGTGCGGCAGGGAAAACCGCGGTCAAGGCGGGCGATCTGGTGAATGCGAACATTGATGTGGTGATGTGTCACGATGTGACGACGCCGCCGGCGATCTCGATGCTTAAAGAACACGGGATCGACAAGGTGTTTGATGTCAACAAGATCGTGGTAACGCCCGATCACTTTCAGCCGGCCAAGGATATCGCCAGCGCCGAGCTGCACAAGCGGCTGGACACGTGGGCCAAAGAAAAGAAGTTGCCCTATTACTACAAGCTGGGCAGAGCGGGCGTCTGCCATGCGCTGCTGCCGGAGCAGGGGCATATCCGACCCGGTGAGGTGATCGTCGGCGGCGACTCGCATACCTGCACCTACGGCGCGTTCGGAGCGTTTTCGACCGGCGTCGGCTCGACCGATCTGGCGGCGGCGATTGCGACGGGCATCCTGTGGTTTAAGGTGCCGGCGTCGATGCGGTTTACGCTGAACGGGTCGTTCCGGAAGGGCGTCTATAGCAAGGACGTGATTCTTGAGGTGATTCGCCGCATAGGGACGGACGGGGCGTTGTACAAGGCGATTGAGTTTGTCGGGCCGGCACTCAAAGAGATGACGATGGAAGGCCGGATGACGATTACGAACATGGCCATCGAGGCCGGCGGCAAGAGCGGCATCATCGGCGTTGACGCAACGACCAGGGCATATCTGGACGGACGGCTCAAGGGCATGACCGAGTACACGGTGTTTGAGTCGGACGCGGACGCGGCGTATGTGCATGAGGATACCGTCGATTGTTCGAGGCTGGAGCCGATGGTGGCGTTTCCGCATCTGCCCAGCAACGGCAAGCCGATCGGCGAGTGCAAAGGGCTGGCGATGGACCAGTGCTATATCGGAAGCTGCACCAACGGGCGGATCGAGGATCTGCGGATCGCCGCGACCATTATGAAAGGCAAAGAGGTCAGGATTCGCACGATTGTCGTGCCGGCGACGCCGGAAATCTGGAAGCAGGCGATTGATGAAGGGTTGGCGGAAATCTTTTATAACGCCGGCTGCGTGGTCAGTGCGCCGACGTGCGGGGCGTGTCTGGGCGGGTTTATGGGCATTCTTGCGGCGGGCGACAAGTGCATCAGCACGACCAACCGCAACTTCGTCGGTCGGATGGGCAGCCCCAAGTCGGAAGTCTATCTGGCCAGCCCCGCCACCGCCGCGGCGAGCGCCGTTGAGGGAAAGTTGGCCGATTGCAGAAACTATTTGTAACCATGAAGCACATGAAGAGCATGAAGTTTTTTTAATATTTTTATCTTCATGTCCTTCCTGCTCTTCATGGTTAAATTGAAATTTGCGTAATTCGCGGTTTGTTCAGGAGATTTTTTGATGGCTAAGGCACATGTGTATAAACGGGATCATGTTAATACGGACGAGATTATTCCGGCGCGGTATTTGAATACGGATGATGCGGCGGTATTGGCAGCGCACTGTATGGAAGACCTGGATACGGGGTTTGTCAAAAAATGTCAGCCGGGCGATGTGATCGTCTGCGGGGACGACTTTGGCTGCGGGTCGAGCCGCGAGCATGCGGTCTGGGCGATCCAGGGGGCGAAGGTCGGGGCGGTGATTGCGCATTCGTTTGCGCGGATTTATTACCGCAACTGCATCAACTGCGGATTTTACCCCATCGAGCTGCACGGGGCACTGGAAAAGATCAATGACGGCGACGAGCTGGAAATCGACTACAGAGGCGGCACGATTGCCAATAAGACACAGGGAACGACGATTGCGTTTACGCCGCTGCCGGAGTTCGCTCTGGAAATCGTCAACGATGGAGGCTTACTGGAACACATTAAAAGGAAAAAGTGAAAAGGCAAAAGGTAAAATGACAAGTGAAAAGGAAAAATCAACAACGAAGTCGATGATGTTTTCCGTGAAAGGCAAGGTGGTTCTTTTTGGCCTGACCTTTCTGGCCATGGCCCTTTCCGCTTACGAACTGTGGGAGCTTTTTCGCGGACCGCTGGAATGGTGGAACGTAATTGAAGTTGTCTTTGGTGTCGCGTTGTGCGTTGTACTGGTTTGGATAACTATTCGGGTTTTGACATCTCCAATAAACAACAAATAAGATTATGCAGAAGAGTAGAAAAAAAAAAGGAAAAAGTGAAAAGGCAAAAGGTAAAATGACAAGTGAAAGGGAAAAATTTGTCGCCGCCTTAAAGAAACGGCTCTATCAGTTTGTTTTGAAATTGATTGAGTTTCTTGATGAGTTACCCGGCGACAGTGTTTCCAGGCGAATCGGCGACCAGTTGTTCAGAAGCGGCAGCAGCGTATTAGCCAATTATGTTGAGGGACAGTCTGCGAGCAGCAAAAAGGAGTTTACAAATTTTCTGTCCATTTCGCTGAAGTCCGCCAATGAAAGTAAAATGTGGGTCGCACTGCTGCGCGACAGCAAACGCACGACGCCCCAGAAGACAGCATGGTTTTTAAGCGAATTGGACGAAATCTCAAAGATACTTGCTTCCAGTATCCTGCGGTGCAAAGGCAAGCGGTAATTTAACCTTTTTCCCTGTACTTTTGCCTTTTGCCCTTTACCTTTTGACTTATGAAAATAATGAAACAACTACTTTTGAAAGGATAACCAAGGAATGAAGACGTACAAGATTGCGATTATCGGCGGGGACGGCACGGGACCGGAAGTGACGGCGGAGGCGGTGAAGGTAATGGATGTGGTCAGCGCCAAATTCGGGTTCAAGGTTGAAAAGAACTATTTTGATTTCGGCGGCGAGCGGTACAAACGCACCGGTGAGATTCTGCCGGACGACGGCGTGGCCGATCTGAAAAAGCACGATGCGATTCTTTTGGGTGCGATCGGGCATCCGGATGTCAAGCCGGGCATTCTTGAAAAAGGTCTGCTGCTTCGGATGCGGTTTGAATTGGATCAATACATCAACCTGCGTCCAGTGCGTCTGTTGCCGGGCGTCGAGACGCCGTTGAAGGACAAAGGCCCTAAAGAGATCGATTATGTCGTGGTGCGTGAAAATTCCGGAGATATCTACACCGGCTCAGGCGGTCTGATGATGAAGGATACGCCGCACGAAGTGGCGACCCAGACCGCCGTCTATTCACGCTTCCAGGTGGATCGCGCTCTGCGGTACGCTTTTGAGTTCGCCCGAAAGCACGGCAAGAAAGCCCGCGGCGTCGGCAAAGACAACACCCTCGGCCTGGTCGGCAAGACCAACGTGCTGACGTTTGTCTATGACCTGTGGGAACGGGCGTTCCACGAGATGGGCGAGAAGGAGTATCCGGACATCCGCCGCGACTATTATCATGTCGATGCGACCTGTATGTGGATGGTCAAAAGCCCGGAATGGTTTGACGTACTGGTGACGGGCAACCTGTTCGGCGATATCATTACCGACCTGGGCGCGATCACGCAGGGCGGTATGGGCATCGCCGCCGGCGGCAACATCAACCCCGAAGGCGTCTCGATGTTCGAACCCATCGGCGGCAGCGCACCCAAATACACCGGTATGGGCGTGATCAATCCGCTGGCCGCGATCTGTGCGATGCAGATGATGCTCGAAACGCTTGGCGAAGAAAAGGCCGCCGCCAAGATTGATGCGGCCGTGCGACATGTCACCGCCAACAAGCTTAAATCCATGGCCGCCGGAAAGATGGGTTATACGACCAGTCAGGTCGGGGATATGGTGGCTCAGCACGTGGCCGACTGATACAGATGATTCATATAGGGATGGCGTCAATCTCGGCCCATCCCTGTTTATTTCTGCGTTGGGATCGATGTTGAATCCTTTTGTGGTTTCGGCTATAACGAGTGAATAAATGCAAAAGGCACGAGGTTAATTAAATGCTGGAAATATCGGAATTACGCGGTTGTTTGGAGGAGTTGGAGGCCCGGGTCGCTGAGATTCGGGACTGGCTTTGACTTACCGACCAAGCAGTCTGTCCGGGCGGAATTAGAGCAGGTGATGTCCCAGCCGGGGTTTTGGGATAACCCCGACAAGGCCAAGGGCGTGGTCACACAGATCAGTGCCCTGAAGGCGATTGTTGAGCCGGTGGTCAAGCTGGAAAAGGCGGTTGCCGACGCGATGGATTTGTTTGCGCTGGCCGAGATGGAAAAGGATGTCGAGACGCTGGCGGCGGTTGAGGTCGAGCTGCCGGGGTTGCAGGCCGAGTGCGACCGGATCGAAATTACCGGGATGCTCAGCGGGGCGGACGATATGCGGGGGTGTTTTTTCAGCATTCACGCCGGGGCCGGCGGTACGGAAAGCTGCGATTGGGCGGCGATGCTGCTGCGGATGTACACGCGGTATTTTGACGAGAACGGCTATTCCTTCGAGCAGATGGATATCACCGAGGGCGAAGAGGCGGGGATTCGGTCGATTACGCTGCGGGTCAGCGGGCCGTTTGCGTTCGGCAAGCTCTCGTGCGAGACGGGTGTGCATCGGCTGGTGCGGATTAGTCCCTTTGATTCGCAGGGGCGGCGGCATACGAGCTTTGCGGCGGTGGATGTGATCCCGGAATACGATGAGGATGTCGAGATCGAGATCAAGGATGACGAGATTCGGCTGGATACGTATCGCGCCGGCGGGGCGGGGGGGCAGCATGTCAACAAGACCAGTTCGGCGGTGCGCATTACGCATTTGCCGACGGGCATCGTCGTGCAGTGTCAGAACGACCGCAGCCAGCACAAAAACCGGGCTGAGGCGTTCCGGATGCTCAAGAGCCGGTTGTATATGCTCCAGCAGCAGAAACGCGACGCCGAGACCGCCAAGCTTTACAGCGCCAAAGGCGAGATCGCCTGGGGCAACCAGATTCGCAGCTATGTGCTTCAGCCGTATCAGATGATCAAGGACCACCGGACGGATTTTCAGAGCGGCAATGTCAATGCGGTGCTGGATGGGGATATTGAGGCGTTTATTGAAAATTACCTTCGGCATCGGGCGCAGAAGAAAAATTCTAAATCCTAAGCACAGTGGATCTTTTAAAATGTAACCGAACATAGACATTCAAATTCGAATATCGAATATCGAAATCCGAAACAAATCCGAATGTCCAAAATACAAAATGTTCAAAACAAGGATGGCGGCTATGAAGAATCGGATAATCGACGTGCAGGTGAAGGTTCGGCGGGCGGATGCGGCGCAGGTCAAGGCAGATGTACTGGCGCTGGGGGTGTTTGAGGAGGGGTGCTGTTGTGCGGCGTGTTCGGCGATCAATTCGGCGCTGGGCGATCCGGTCGGGCGGCTCAAAACTCTGGGCGATTTTGACGGCAAGGCACAGACGACGGCGATGGTGTATGCCGACGGCAAGGCCGCGGCGCGTCGGGTGTTGCTGGTGGGGTTGGGGGCGCGTGCCCAATGCGACGGGCCGGCGTTGTTCAAAGCCGCGGCGCTGGCGGCGTCGAAGGCGGTGGAGTTGAAGGCCGCTTCGCTTGGGCTGCTGTTGTACTGCGGCGAGGGCAAGGATGCGGCGGTTTCGCTGGCGGCGGCCGGACAGGCGATGGCCGAGGGGGTCTATTTCGGGGCGTATCGGTATGATGAGTATATGGACGCGGCGGCCAAAAAGCGGGCGGCGAAGTTGGCGGCGACGATTCTAACGGGGGATGCGACGGTTGCGGCTACTTTGACCAAGGGCGCGGCGGTCGGGGTTGTGACGGGGGCGGCGCAGATGTATGCGCGGACGATTGCCAATCGCCCGGCCAATGTGGTGACGCCTGCGTCGCTGGCGGCCGAGGCCAAGAAACTGGCCGCGTCGGTGCCGTCACTGCGGTGTACGGTGCTGGACGATAAGCAGCTTACAGCCAAAAAGATGGGCGGGATTTTGGCGGTTGGACAGGGTTCGGTCAATCCGCCCCGGCTGATTGTCTTGCAGTATAAGGCGTTGGGGGCGACGACCAAAACGCCGACGGTCGGGTTGGTGGGCAAGGCGATCACGTTTGATTCCGGCGGCATCTCGCTCAAACCCGGCGAGGGGATGCAGGATATGAAGTTCGACAAGTCCGGCGGGATTGCCGTGTTGGGGGCGATGCGGGCGATCGCGCAGCTTAGGCCGAAGGTCAACGTCATAGGTCTGATTCCGTCGGCGGAAAATATGCCCGGCGGCAAGAGCTATCGGCCGGGGGATATTGTGACGACCTACAGCGGCAAGACGGTGGAGATTCAAAACACCGACGCCGAAGGGCGGATGATTTTGTGCGATGCGATTGCGTATGCCAAAGAGTTAGGGTGCAAAACGATTGTGGATATCGCGACGCTGACGGGGGCGTGCGTGGTGGCTATCGGGACCAAACGCGCCGGTGTGATGAGCAATGATGAAACACTGGTCGAGCGGCTCAAGGCGGCCTCGGCGCTGACGGGCGAGCGGGTGTGGCATCTGCCGTGCGATGACGAGTTTGTCGAGGCGATGAAGAGCAAGGTCGCCGATCTGAAAAACACCGGGGGCAAGTGGGGCGGGGCGTGCACGGCGGCGGGATTCTTGAGTCAGTTTGCCGACGGCACGAAATGGGCGCATATCGATATCGCCGGCGTGGGTGTGTGGGGCGCAGATGAAAAGGATGCGCCCGGATCCATCGGCTTCGGCGTGCGGCTGTTGGCGGCGTTTGTGATAGAAGGAGTCAGAAGTCGGGAGCCAGGAGTCAGAACCCGAAAGACTTAGGAGTTTAGCGATGGCCAACCGTGTTGCCGCAATCAACGACCTGCTGAAAGACAAGGGGGGGATGGGTTTTTTTGTCGAGGGGTTTGCGTGGCGCGAGGAGTTGCTGCTGTATGGACTTGCGGTGCCGATTGGAGCTCCAAAACGGCGGATAGGATTTAGTTGAATTCGACGGTTTTGAGGTTAGAATGAGAGTTTAGAACATCAACTTTTTTTGCTTCCATGAAAGGCGGTCTGTTGTTATTTTTAAAAAGGAAATTAGCCGAGCAAACGATCATCCTGATCAGCATCTCCAAGTGGATTTTGCTGGCCGCGGTTGTCGGTGCGATGATCGGGATTTCGACGACGCTTTTTCTCAAGCTGCTCAACTGGTCCATCGCCTTTGCCGGGCAGTACCGATATTTTTTCCTGCTCATGCCGGTTGCCTTTCATGTCAGTGTTCTGATGATCAAATACCTGGCCCCGCAGGCCGAAGGGCACGGCACTGAAAAGATTATTGACGCCGTGCACCGGCATTCGGGCAAGATTCGCCTGGCCGTGGTGCCCGTCAAGCTGGTGACCACCGTCATCACGATTGCCCTGGGCGGGTCGGCCGGCAAAGAGGGGCCTGCCGCCCAGATCGGTGCGGCGCTGGCCTCCGGCTTTTCCGATTTGTTAAAGTTTGACGACAGCGACCGCAAAAAGCTGGTGATCTGCGGCATCAGCGCCGGTTTCGGGGCAGTGTTCGGCACACCCATCAGCGGCGCGGTGTTTGGCATCGAAGTGCTGTTTGCCGGGTTTATGATGTACGACGTTCTTCTGCCGTCCTTTATCGCGGCCATTACCGCCTCTGTGGCCGCATCGGCGTTGGGGATGGTGTATTTTTATAACCCTTTCGGGGACGTGCCGGCGTTTAGTCTGTTCTTTTTTCTCAAACTCATTGCCGCAGGCGTCCTCTTTGGGGTGGTGTCCATGCTGCTGATCGAGATGATGGATATATGCCACAAGCTGGCCGGGAAGCTGCGCCCGCTGTTGCGGCCGTTGGTAGGGGGCGTTTTGCTGATCGGGCTGACCTTTCTGTTCTCACGCGATTATCTGGGGCTTGGCGTTTCTACCATTGAGTCCACCCTGACCGGCGTCCAGATTGTCTGGTACGCCTTTCTGTTGAAGATTGTGTTTACCGCCGTGACCCTTGGTTTCGGCGGCAGCGGCGGCATTATTACCCCGATCTTTTTTATCGGCGCGGTGTCCGGCAGTGCAATCGGGCGGCTTTTTGGTGTAGATACCTCTGTTTTTGCCGCGATCGGCCTGGTCAGCCTGCTTGCCGGCTGTGCCAACACCCCCATCAGTGCGATTATTATGTCCATCGAACTGTTCGGCCCCCAACTGGCCCCTTATGCGGCGGTGGCTTGCATTATCAGCTTCTTGATGACCGGCCACCGCAGTGTCTATCCCAGCCAGATATTGTCCATCCGAAAATCGGCGTCCATCCACGTTGATCTCGGCAAGAACATCGCCGATTCGATTGCATTTGCCCAGCCGCGACAAAAAAGCCTCAGCAGTTATTTGATAAAAGCCGTCCGAGCGTGCGGCGAATCATTGCGCAGACGGAAACGTTGACATGCGATACTGACTGTTTTGGGGGCAGCTTCCTGTGTCCAGATGCCAGCAACCGGTGCTGGAATAGAGAGCTACGATTCATTTCTTTCGGGGGAATTGGGTTTGTTTGTTCAGAAGCTTTGTAACCATCGAGGATACTGAGGATGCCGAGGTCATAGTGCTGTTTTGAATTCTAAATTCTAAACTTTGAATTGTGAGAAGCACTATAATATGGCGCGCAACACTTCCTCTTGCAACCAGCCCGTCTTTAATGGCCGACGAATCGATGGGCTATTGCTTTGTTTAATTCAGTTCTTACAGCGAACGACGGCGACGCAGGAAACCAACCAAAGTCGTGCCGATCCCGGCCAGCAGGATCGCACCCGGTGCGGGAACAACCACCGGTGCTGCTGCTTGTTCGACAAGCGTAGTACTATTGTATGTGGCGGACAGGGTACTTGTCAGCACTGTCGTGTAATCCAGCCAGTCAAAGCAGTAGTCGTGCCGGAACGTGATGGACGCCGTCGTCGGCGTTGAGGCCAGAAACGCGGTCAACATCGCCTCGTTGTCCGCGCTGGAAAACACCGTTTCGTTGGAGGTCAGTATTCCCAGCTCTTCCCCATTCAGTATGATCGAAATATTGTCATCCCATGCGTTGAAGTCTTTGACCTTAATGGTCAGGGTGGCATCGGTGATCTCACCGAGCGCCTCTTCAGGCACTTGGTGATGCCACGTCGTGCTGTCGCTCCAAGACCCCAGAACAGTGTCCCAGATTGTGACGTTGATGTTCTGCGTGTCGGTAAAGGTCTCGGCAGCGAGAGCCGGCAACGCCAACGCAACCATCATTGCAAGAATCACTCCCTTTTTCATTGTTCTCTCTTTCTTTCTGTCTTACAAACTCCAATTTCCCCTCCGTGCCACACGGCGACGGAGATATCAGGTACACTGCGCCTTCGGACGATGCAGGAAATTTCGCCGAAACACAACAAAGCCTATCTTTAATTGTTCACCAAGAGAGCAAATTGCTTTGAAAAAAGGCTCTGTGAGGCACTGTTTTCTCCCCACACGTTACATCGCAAAAGCTCTCCAAACTTAATCTCAGTATAGAGAAAGGTATGTCGCTTGTCAAGCAAAAAAAAATATTTTCATAAAAAATTCTTTTTCAGCCGCTTTTCTATCAGGACATATCGATATTTTGTCAAATTTTCAAGTACCGTTTTCTGTCAACGACAGACACGAAAGCCGAGATATCTGTACATACCGGCTGATCTGGCGGGTGTTTTCGAATCAATCACACAAAAGGTTTCATTAGCAAACCACCATCCACCTTTTGTGGCGAAGGAAGTTTCATCGTTATCCCCTACTGTGGTCGTCCATTCCTGGACGTTTCCGGCCAAATCGGCCATTCCGTAGCCATAGTAGCCAAAACCTCCAACGGACGTTGTGCCGTCCGGATGATCGCTGCCAAGATAATTGGCCTTCGTATTGTCAATCGTCTCCCCGCATCCATAAATGAAGTTTCCATAATAATTTGCAACTCCCTGCCATTCTTCCTCGGTCGGCAACCGCCAGCCGTAGTAATCGGCAAACATGGACGCACCATATAAACTGACATAGGTGACGGGGTGATCTTCGAAGCCGCTGGCAACTGTGAATATACCGTCATTATGGATAATTCGGGAAGCTCCGCCATCGGTAACTACATCTTCCGGCTTTCCCGGCCCGTTGAGCTGATACAGGCGTTTCCCTTGGTATTCGCCGGCGGCTGCGATGATGTAATTCGGATCGGCGGGATCGACAATGATGTCGCCGGAATGCAGTGCGGTATTGAGGAATTGGGCGTATTGGGCGTTGGTGGTCTCGTAACGGCTCATTTCGCCGACGAAATTGGGGTCTTCGATGGCGACCCACGTGATGTCGGGCAAGCCCTCGGTCAGCCATTGCTCGGCCAAGGCGGCAAGGTCGTCCATGTCGTACACTGAAATCCAGTCCTTCGCCAGAAGGGCGAAGTCGTGCAGATCCACCCGGCAGTTGCCGGTTAAATCCATTGACGGACACGCCGCCCCCAGAAGGCCGCTGAGGCAGAACACGGCCGCAACAATCAAGGCCGATGATCGCAGTTTAATACCGTTGAACCTGTTCATTCTATTTATTTCTCCCGTTATGGTTCACGCTGATAATGAAGGATTATACACTAATTTACTCAAAAATGCAAGCGAAAAGCAGCCAAACGACGACCAACGTGTGTGAGAATATTTTCCGGCAGGATATTTTGGCTTTGAATCGGCTTTGTTTGGGTTTGTTTTTTGGCAGTTGTCAGTGAGCAGTTATCAGTAAACAGTTGTGGAATATATCGCTTTTGTTCGTATCACGTTGATACAGATAATGCTTGTCTGTCCGGTAAAAGCGGATATACTTATCCAAAAAAAGGGATTGGACAATAAATGACCGGCGTTGAACCACTTTCTGAATGCACTCCGCCCTCGGCCTTTTGGGGTCGGGGGGAGATCGTGTTTGCGGCCGCGGCGTGTGCGCTGGCGGCGGGGGTGCTGATTCCGATGCCGGAACTGCTGCTGGATATTTTGTGGGGGGTGGTCCTGAGTTTGACGTTGGGGGCGGGGCTGTTTTTTCCGGCCGCGGCCAGTACGGCGGACTTGAAGGGGTTTGCCGCGATGCTGTCGGGGCCGGCGCTATTGCGCATCGGGCTTGCGGGGGCGGTGTGTGTGCGGTTGACGAGCAATGCGCCGGCGGGCTTGCTGATCCCGGCGACAGGCAGTGTGCTGACGGACGGCTGGCCGCTGGGGGCGGCGATCGTGTGTCTTGTCGCGGCGATGTTATTGGTGGTCGCGCTGTTCGGGGCGTGTCAACGGATTGCCATTTCGGCCTTTCGCTACAAGCAGCGGATTTATCCGCTCAAATATGTGGGGATCGAGACGGATGTCAAGCTGGGTGTGATCACCGCCGCGCAGGCGCGGACGCTGGTCGAGCGGGTGGATGCGGAGGCGCGATTGTTTGCGAATTTGACGGGGGCGTCTTTATTGATGCGGGCCGAGGGGGTCATCGAGGTTGGCGCGGTGCTGGTCTGCCTGATGTGGTCGTTCGGGGGCACCGAACGCATCGCTCCAGCGGCGGCCTCGGCAGTCGGGCTGACGGTTTTCAGTCTTGTGCCGGCGTTTGTCTCGGCGCTGGCGGGGGCGTATCTGGCGGGGAAGGATTCATTAACGCTGCGCACTGCGCCGACGGAAAAGGAAACCGCGGGGCGCACCTTTACGCTGGTCGATCAGGAGACCGGGCAGGCCGAAGAGGTCGAATTGCTGAATCCGGATTTTGTGCGTCATCCGCGGCAGGCTCGCGGTGCTGTTGCCGATGAGCGGCTTGCGGAATTTGAGCCGGAGCGGGCGGCTGTACTGATGGAAACCCTTTCGCTTTCGGCCGATTCGCCGCATTTGTATTATCGGCAGCTTGCGGGGGCGGTTTTGAATGCTTCGGCGGCGGCGCGAGTGGTGGTGTTTGCGGCCCGGCAGGTGCGGCAGTTGCCGGTGACGGTTTTTGTCAATACGGCGATTCAGTTGGCGCGCGAGGGGCAAAAAATACTGCTGGTGGACGCCGACACGCGGCGTAATGCCCTGGCGCAGGTGTTTGAGGCGGACGCCGTGCACTACAACACGGCCGCTCAGCCGACGGGGTTTGAGGGGCTGGATTTATACGGGGTCGGCGGGGACGCGGAGCGTGTGAAGGCGACGCTGGCCGAGGCGGCGGGGGGGTATGCGTGTGTGCTGATTTATGCACCGGATGCGGAGGTGCAGCAGATACTGAAAGACGCTCTGTTTGATTTGCAGACTGCCGCGTTTATGTTCGGCGTTAAAGAAGGCGAGTCGACCGGGCAGATCGCTGCGCCTTTGGGTTACTGCCAACGGCTGTTTTTGGTGTCAGAACCGCCGATGCAGACATCGCCGCATCAGGACGCCGCCGGTTAGAGCATTCCCAGGCCGGAGAATTGCTGCTGGATGGTTGTCATCAGTCTTTCCATGCGGGCGTACTGGTTCGTGAGTCTGCTCTGGACGCGTTCCAGGCGTGCCTCTTCCTGTTCGATCCGCTTGTTGAGGTTGGAGATTTGGCTGTCGATGCTGCGAATTGAGACGCTGGTGCGGCCGGATTGGATGTCGGTGGCGCTGTTGGCCAAGTCTTGCAGATTGCCGGCAAAGCCCTGACGGATGTTAATAGAGGCCTCAAGCGTGCGGCCGGTTTGGGTGGTGTCGATGACAATCTGCAAGTCCATTTCCGGGTTTCGGGCGTTCAGGTCGCCGCTTACGCCGAAGACATAACTGCCGCTGAATTCGGCGTCTCTGGCTTGTGCCCAGTCTTCGTCGGCCAGTTTGATCTGTGCGGAGGTGATGTTGCCTTCGGCGTCGATTTCGACGTGGACGTCGAATGTGCCGGCCTGCGTGTATTGGCTAGAGTTGTGAAATTTGACGAAGGCGGCGTCGGCGCCGGTGGAGGAGCCGGTTTTTTGTGCGCCGATGAGGTTGAGAACACCTCGGTAATCTTGCGTGATGGCCTCATCGAATTTTTCCTGATCGAGCTTGAGCATTTGGTCTGCGCCGAAGGAAAAGCCCAGGTCGCGCGGATTGATAAAGGCGTCGGAGCCGCCGAAGCCGATGGCGTTGGAAATAAACGGCGAGCGGATAATCGATCGCAGGCTGACCAGGCCGAACTCGTGAGACAGAATGCCGGAGGTGTTGGTTTCGGGGTCGTATTTTGTTTGTTCGTCAAAATACATCACGACCGCGTTGTAGGCATCCATCATCGCCTGGATGTTGCTTTTGAGGGCCTCGGTGTTACGCGTCATATTGATTTGGATGGCGTCGTGGCCGCCCTCGGCGTTGGCGGTGGTGCCGTGCAGGTTGAGCGTGACGCCGTTGATGACGTCGTCCACCGTGTTTGCACTGCGGCTGATCCAGCGTTCTTCAATGACCTGGCCGGTTTCGGAATCCACGATGTCCGGCGGATAGTCATCGACCTTGACCAGCGAATCCTGTGCGCGTTGGGTTTCCAGAAAAGTGGACGGGGCAAAGGCGGCGATGTCGGCGTTAATGCTGCCGCCCTGTGCGGTTTGATTGAAGGCCAGCACGGCCGTTTCGGTATCGGTGTTGAAACTGACCGACAGCGCCATCTGGCTTACGCCGGTGGTTTTGTCGATAATTTTGAGCTGGCCTTCGTCCAGCGTGACTTTTACGGTATCGCCGAAGGCGGCTTCGATCTCGCCGATCAGGTCTTCCACGGTTGTGTAAGGGTTGACCGAGACGGTTGTGTTGACGGCCGTGCCGTCGTTGAGCGCACCGGCGATGGCGACCTCGTTGACATTTCGGAAATTGATGTCCTGCCCCGAAAAATCCGTCAGCTCCGACAGTTTGCCGGTCAGCGTCGCGTTGACGCCGCGTATTGTCAGCAGGGAGGCGGCGGTGTGTACTTCGGCGTTGCTGGTGTGGATCGCGATCTGGAAGTCCGTGCCGCTTTCTCGACCGTTGAGGACGAGGTGAAACGGATTGCCGCTGCCGTCGTCGTACTTGAGGATGCCGGCGTTGACGCCGGGGTTCTTCGGGTCGTTGTTGATCATATTGACCATATCCTGAAGCGTCGTCGTGTCATTGGTCTGGATGATTACTTCCTGATTGTTGTAGGAGAAGATGAAGGTTCCGGTCCCGACGTAGGACGTGGCGTATTTGAAGCCGTCGTGGACCCAGCGGTTGGCGGTGGCCAATTGCTTGATCTTAACCGAATGGCTGCTTTCGTTGGCGCCGGCTGCAGCTGAGATGCTGAGTTTGTCGCTGTTGCTGCTGGTGGCGTTGTAGGCGCGCAGTTGGCTGGCGTTGCTCAAGGCGCCCAAGGCGCTCTTGAAAGCATTGAGCTTGGACTGCAATTCATTGACGGCGGTGCGGGTTTCTTTCCGCTTGGCGATGCTCGATTCGAACATCGTCAGCCGTCGCCGTTCCACCTGCATCAGTTGGGCGACGATGGTTGCTGTGTCCAGTCCCGTCGATAGGCCGGGTAATTGTATGCTTGCCATTTTTGACTCCTGTATTGTCCTGCAAGACAGTTCTTTCTTCTATTATCGTCCATTTTGTCCTGCGGACGCAGCACTTTTTTGCTATCTTTGACAGCGGTTGAAATTTTCATGTATTCGGACGGCTTCGTCGGACACGTCACATTGCAGGCGTTTGCTCATCGGTCTGCTGCGCAGAGCCGATGCCACCCAGCGCAATGGCACCCAACGCAAAAGGCCCGATAAGATGCTGATTTGGACTGTTATCACGAAGACACCACAATCGGCCGGACGATCTGACACGGCCATTGAGACTGTTCGGCAACCCACCGCTGCTGAATGCGTCGAGCGGCCTGGGCAAAAAATTCACCCCCGCGCCCGGCGTGCCGTTTGGCATGGGCCAAAAAAACAGTTGTCACATATCTCAAAAATACCGCTTGGCGCTGTTCCGGCTCAACTGTTGTCAACTCTGGATAGAGGACCTCGGGCCGATAGCAGGTCAGCATCGCTTCCAGCACCTCGGCGGTGATTTTGTTGCGGGGTGCCATCCGGCGGCTGATGCTGTCAGGACGGACGCGATACAGGTAGCCGCTGACGCCGTCGGCCCGTTTAAAACGAATCTTGAGGGCATTACGCGCCAGAAAATCATAGTCTTCGACGGTTTCAATTTCCCGATATTCCCCCACTATGCCGAACATCGTGCGCTGTCGAAGTGAGCCGGGGGCGGGGATCGGGGAAAAGGCATTCAGAAACAGAAATGCGGGCAAGCTATTCGAATCTTCAAAATTCCTGTAAGACCATGTTTCCGGTTGAACGTTCCCATGTGAGTCCATCAATTTCATTTCGGCCTGATAATAATAATCATAACCCGGATTTCGCCATACAAAATCAACCATTTTTTCGAGATAATCCGGTTCTATGCAATCATCCGAATCGATAATCATCTCAAAGTTTCCGCACATTTCGAGAATTGCCCGGTTGCGGGCGGCTGCGGCGTTTTTGTGCGGCAGCGTAATCAGTCGAATCCTGTCATCGTCAAAGGATTGGACGATTTCCGTCGTTCTGTCGGTGCTACCGTCGTCCACAACAATCAGTTCAAAAAATTTGTAGGTTTGATCCAATACCGAACGCACGGCTTGAGCAATATATTGCTCTGCATTGTACGCAGTCATCGTGATGCTGATCTTCGGAATTTTTAAAGTTTGTATAGAGTTTTTTATGTCATCCAAAAATTTAAGCCACTTTGACTCGCTGAGCAGTTCGTGCTTTTTGAATATTTGAATCAGCCGGTTGATATCATATTCCACCAGCATCGTCATAACAAAATCGTTATCGCTTACCTGCAGCGTATTATCCGCTGCTTTGATTTCAGCGAGGAGCAATTCTTTGTTTCGCTCTATCAGATTGTACAGCAGCAGCACATGCGTATCTTTTTGAATTGCTTCATCAACAAAGGATCTGAAAATCTGATCTGGGCTTTTGCGACATTTTCTGGCAAGTTTTCGACTGCGTCGTTTGTAGGCGTGGATCTTTACGCGTGCCCAGAACAGCCACCCTTCCTGCTGTTTGCTTTCACCCCGACATTGCGATTGAGGTACCATCCGAACGTTGTACAGGACATCCGGGACGAAGAAAAGGGAGGTTACTTCCTCCATTTTATGAATGATGTCTTTATCTTCGGCCAGAGGCAGACTGGGGTTATGCATTTCCGTTCGCATATAATCAGCAATCTTGTAAGTTCGAAATGCGCCGATTACGTCATATCTCAGTGTGGAACCTCCTTGCGGAAAAGCCCTGCAAAATCCCGCCTTGACCGGGTTCATCTGTTCGTCGCAGAATTGGTGTTGGCTGTAAATAAACCCGCACTCGGGGTGCTCTCGGTGTGCTTGAACCATCTTTGCAACAGCATCCGGAGCCAGTGTGTCATCGCTGTCCAGTTCGCCGAATATCTCAGCGCTGCAATTGGCGACGCCGGTCAGTACCGCCGTCGAAACCCCCTGATTTGTATCATGTCGAACCAATTTGATGCGTGGATTCTGCAAATATTTCTTAATAATCGCCATAGAATCATCAGTGGACACATCGTCGACAATGACCATTTCCCAATTTTGAAATGTCTGGGCCAGCACGGATTCAATCGCCTGTCCAATGTACGGGGCTTTATTGTAATTTCGCATAATGATTGAAAACGCCGGCGACTGAGTTTGAGTTTCGGTTTTTCGTTCACCTGTTTTGTGTGCGGGATTTCCAGCCCATATCTCATAGTCGGGGATATTAGTGGTAACCGCTGCGCCGGCGCCGATAACGGCTCCGTTGCCGACGGTCACGCCGTCAAGGATTATTGCGTTGGCGCCTATCCAGACATCGTCTCCGATTTTTATACCTTTGTATGTGTTTGGCTGTTCCCTGATTTTTTTATCCTTGATGATGCCGTGATTCTGCGCAAAGATCGATACGCCCGGACTGATCAATACATCCCTGCCGATGGTGATGCCGCCCTGACCGTGAAAAATACAGTTATACCCAATCGAAACCCGGTCGCCTATTTGGATTGTTCCCGTACAGGTTCTTAAGATGACATTATGCCGGATTCGAACCTGGTTGCCGATATGGATGCTTCCGCCGTGCTCCTCGTACCCGATGTTGGCTTGCGGGGAGATGTCGCATCCCCGTCCGATAGTGATATGGCTGATACCGGGTGCGATGTTGAGTTTGGTTTTCAGCTCGGAAACCGATGCCGCGTTAACACTCTGCGTTGGCTGCGGCGTAGTGATGGCGGAATCGGGCCGAACCGATTCTTTTGGAAAGACCGACTGCACAAATTTCAGAATGCCGTCAACACGATTAGTGATATCGTGGCTTTCTGTACACCGCTTAAATAATTTCTCGGCCGCCGCCGCTCGCAGCAGCGTATTTGCCAAATATCGTTTGACCAGTTCCAAAAGCTCCTTCTCGCTGGTATAGGTCAATATCTCATCTTCGTTGAACAGCCTGAATACTTCCGGGCGGCGTCGTGTAATAACGGGTATACCGCAGGCCCCGTATTCCAGCATACGATGCGCCAAAGGCGAGAAGGTGTCCTGAATATCCAGTCCAATTTTACTTCGGCAGATGATTTCTTTGAATTGATCTCCGGTAATCGAGCTGTAATTGTTGGGATGTTGAGGCCATCCGTCTCCAAAGGCCATAACGCGAATTCCATTATCCCGGAGCATGTTTGCGATTTTGATCCTCATGTCGGGATCGCTGAATCGCTGATGCGTGCCGACGCCAATAATGGATACATCGATATCCTGTTGGATATCCATTTTATGGTGGTAATTGCGATCGCACGCAGTGGGATTGTAGTGCATCGGAATCAGATGCCGGTACTTGATCAGTGTATCATAGTGATTGACGATATAGGCGTCGTAGGATGCAAATCGATCTTCGCTGAAGTAATACGGGTCGGAAAACCCGAAGCCGATCACAGGAACCGTAAGTTTCTTTTTGACGTCTATCGGCAGCCGCAGGTTGGAATGGGCCAGCCAGATTTGATCCGGGTTATGTTCGGCGCATAATTGTAACAACGGATGGTCCGAACCGTTTGCGGCGTTTTCGCCAGCGTCCAGCAGCATTTTATCGAGCCAGATGACTGAGTGTCCCCGCAGTTTAACCTCTTCGTAAATGGACCGCTTGGTTCCCCAGTTGGACCATGTGTAATTGTCTGAAAAATACAATATCCTCATGGTTCTGTCTTTCTCTTTTTGTTTACTTTAAGCACGGCACCGCAATAGGTGTCCATGTTTTCAAAAATAAAGCGATACAAGTCGGGAGTATTTAATTGAGGATATAGGCAAGCCAAACACAGCAGATGTTCGGAGCACGTAACAAAAGGGATGATTTCATAGTGGTAGCCCAACATGGCTTTCCCAATAATTTCTTGTTTGGGTATTTCACAGGGATGCCTGTGCCCCATCATTTCTTTAAACTGCTCGATTTTTCGTCCTTGCTCGCCAAATGGAAACCAATGCAGCGAAATTTCTCTGGCGACCCTGACGGCTTCCTTAAGAAAGCCAACCTGGTCATGTACGTGTTCTAATGTCGCGATTGATATCGACGCTTGAAAACTGCCATCGGCGAAGGGTAACCTGCATCCATCTACGCCTTGACTTATATTCGCATTGAAAACTTTACTGAACCTATCGTTTAATTTGCCAACTCCGCCAATGTCGATTATTTCATCTATACCAATTTCTTTTAATCGTTGTGTAATATACGAGTGCACGATTTCTGTCACAGGATGAAAACAGCGAGCTTTTGGAAGCGGGTTGATTTCAGCGGATGTTGATGCAGCGTCAATGCTTCGGCTGTGTTCTTGATAACTGATATGATTAAGCACATTATTCATTTGTTATCCCTGGTTCAGTTTTCCGGTGTCCTTCAAATAGTCCCGAAACGCTTTGGATTCCGCATTAAATTCATCCAGTGATCGGCTTTTAATTTTGATGATATTTTTGAGTTCATTTTCCCCGTCTTTGCCGAAGAAATAGAAGTTATAATCATCCAGATTCCGGTTGAGAATCTCGATGTCATACTTGTCCGGATTGATCCAGATGTCGCTTCCGGGAATCGGGACAAATGAGGTGCAGGCGATGATGTCGTAAGGAACGCGGCTGAGCCATTGAATATTGGTCGGCACCGTTTTATTTGTCTGTCCAGGGGTTCTGATCATAAACAGTACCCTTGTGGTCATACCGACTTCTTTAGCGATTTCCAGCGCTCTGGCGTTGTCTTTGGCGGTTGCTTTTTTATTCAACACTTTCAGCACCGTGTCGTCGAAGCTTTCGACGCCGAAGGACACTTCTTTGCAGCCGGCCTCAAACATGGTCTGAGCCATCTCTTTGTCAAAGGGATTGACCCGGGTTGAAATTCTCCACACAATATCCAGGCTCCCGAGCAATTCACAGATTTCATAGACGCGTCGCGGTCTTGAGGTAAACATATCGTCTGAAAAACGGAACTGCCTAATCCCGTAGGCATCGACAACCTGTTTGATTTCATCATAGACGTTTTGGGCGCTGCGGTAGCGGACCCCGTTGTTTAATCCGGTAAAAAACGGAGAACTGCAAAATGAACAGCGATACGGGCACCCTCGGCTTGTCGAGATAATCGTGCTGCCGCCGTCTTTATAATTTTTGTTGTATGCGAAAATATTGCCGCCTTGTTTGCTTTTCAGCAAGTGCCGCGAGGGAAAGGGAATTGCATCCAGATTCTCTACCGGCGGAGCAATATAGATCTTGTTGAGACAACCACTCTGATAGTCTCTGATAATGTCGCCAATTGCTTTTTCGCCTTCTCCTTTGCAGACAAAATCAATTACTTCATAATCCACAAACTCATCCGTGAAGGCGCCGGGGCCGCCGAGGCCGACTTTCGCGTTCGGGAATTTCTTCTTAATTCCGGCCGCAAATCGATTGGCTTGTAAAAGCTCAAGGCTTGTTACCGTAATTCCGTACAGGTCGGCCTCAGGCAGATCTTCAATCGCTTCGTCATTGCGGTAGCTTGAATAATTTTTTATATCCACTTCCACATCTTCAGCGGTCTCAAATACAGACGCCAGGTACATCAGCCCCAGGGGGGCCTGTGCATCCGGCTGCTTCAAATAGGGGTGCGGCAGATATATCAGCAGCATCTTCGTCTTTTTTTCGACCTGCGAAGGCGTCCCGTTGCGGATCCTTAGCTCATCATGCAATTGTACTGTTGTCATTGTTTCGTACACCTGCCGGCTCCATCACAGCAAGCCAACTGCCTGACCGTCTTGTCCATGGCTTCCTGCAACGCGGTGTGCAGGTGTGCATGTGAAACGACGGTCGCCCATTTTACGATTTCAAAAGGATCCGTATTATCTGCGATTCTGACACGGCGAACGTTTTCAAATTTGGCGCCGACACTTAAATAAGGCTCTTCGGAATAATTTGTGGGTAAAAATAATGGGAATCGCCTTCGGCGATGCTGATTTATGCTTTTCAAACACCCCCCAACCGAAGCCAGATTTTTAAAAGGGATACGTTGCAATACAATGGAAC
>Ga0209723_1000612_pt1 | contig 64649 bp, 107 predicted proteins | sample BiotimSIPDNA_2_FD_185750 | JGI IMG/M metagenome (GOLD analysis project Ga0209723, IMG submission 185750) | Anaerobic biogas reactor microbial communites from Washington, USA - Biogas_R2 time_0 SIP DNA (SPAdes) (version 2) | ecosystem: Engineered > Bioreactor > Anaerobic > Unclassified | place... | reverse complement strand
CGCTTCCTGCCTGTTCATATCGTCAACCACCTTTTTAGTAATAAGAGGGCAAATCCAATGAGAACACCGACAAAGAACCATGATGCTTTTCGCTTCCAGCCTTGTCTGTTCACTACCAGCCCTCCTTTTTGACTTGCAAGTCGATAACTTTCGTGTTATCACAATTTGTGACTTCACGGTCTGAAACTTTTTGAATGAGTTTCTGCAATTCCGCGTTTTTGCAGTCGTAGTTCCAAAAATGTTTCCGGCACACCCGGCAGGTGTAGTGGTACTCCACAGGCTCAATGCCCACGCTGTACGCCGTGAGTTTCCTCCACCGATGGTCAGTTACACGGCGGCACAAAAACTGAAGAATGGTGCAAGTCATGTATGTTTCTCCTTGCATTTGCTACACATCAGGTATTTGTCCCCCACCCACTCGGTTGACAGGTCGCTGTCCTGAGTGTATTTCCCGCAGTATTCACAGCGCAGGGTGCAAGTTTCGGCGGTTTCACTGTACAAATTTCGGCTCATTTGCTTTACAGATTTGCGCCGATTAGTGGAATTATTGTCCACATACTGGTGATAATCCGGGTTTACTTCCTCGCTCTCGTTTGCCAGTTCGGGAAGCGTGGGAGTAAGTTTGCGCCCGCAGTTAGAGCAATACTCCGCGTCCGGGCTTCGCTTGCCAATCACGCAGTACGCGCACCCCCGCTCCCGCTCGGCCTTCTCGCGCAGGGCGGCGATGGCCATCAGAATAGCCATATCATAGGCATATTCGTAGTTTCCCGCCTCTTCATAGTCATCAATAGCCTCAACACAGGTATCCGGGTGCAGTATTCTTATCGCCTGTTCCCTTGTGATATTGTTCGCCTGCTCGTCTGTCATTCCTTCCCCTCCTCACCGGGCGGCTTCGGAAGCATCCAGTGTGTTGCCCGAAAGACTAACCCCCACCTGTGTTCTATGAGGTCACCATTGTCAACCACGAATCCTGACACCATTTCATCACCATCCCACAGCAGCACCGTTACCCACGGCTCCGGCAGCCTGTCCTTGACGCTAATCCAGTCAGCCATCGTCCACCTCCACCCCCGCATCCCGGAGGGTCTGCACGATGTCAAGCGGGGCGGGGTCGGACCAAGATACAAGGTCTGTTATTTGCGTGTAGCCGTTAAAAACAATGTATCCATCATCAACCAGCATAGGGTCATAGCGCATCCACTCGCCGCCATGTTCGCCCTTGAAAGGCTTACAGATAAATGCAGAAACCCCTTTCCATTTGTCCTTCGTCAGCCACCTGTACCCCAGCGTGTGCAGCGCCTTCAACTGCGCCACCTGCTCCTCCGTCAGCCGGGGGCGGCGGGTGATGCGCTCGGGGTGGTTGATGAAACGCACCAGTGTCCCTTGTGTCGTTGGTCCACCGACAAAACCCTTGCCGTCATCATAAGCACCATAGAGCAGCCCGCTTCCGCTCAACCAGAACTTCCTGTCTCCATACTCGCTAAACGTGAACCGCTCTTCTGGTTCCACCCCCAGCACCTCGTGCATCCGGGTGGGGTATCGCTTTGTCATGCTGTCGCTCCTCTCGCTGTCGAATCCTGGGGGTATGTCCACACGGTCTGTCATGGGGTTGCCTCCTCTACCAAGTCAAGGTAATCCTCGAAGTAGCCGCTATCCTGCGGGTACCCGGCCAGATAGCACACTGCTAAAAACTCGTCTTGGAAACTCTCTATCAAGAAGTCGCCCGTGCTGTTGTCCACAGCCGTCCAGCCTCGCTCGTCGATTCCACACAGCCACTTTTCTGCGGGTATTGCCTCGCCGTCTTGCCATTTGGCCAGCATTTCCCGCAAGCCCGTTTCGCTTATCCGCTTGATGATCGGGTCGAACCTGCGCTTGCGGTTTTCCTCCAGTTTCGGACACAGGCCAAGACCGCCCGGGCTTTCCTTCGGATGCCGCTGTTGTTTGTACGCATACTGGCAAGACGCTTCCAGTTCGCACTTTCCGCAGTTACAAAGCCGATACTGATTTAGGTACACCATCACAGCGCCTCCCTCCCTGCCAGCTCCCCGTCAATGCGGTCGGCCAGGTTAAGCCAGGTCGTGGTGTCGTAGGTGCCCAGGTGCCGGGCCTCACGGATGTCACGCAGGATAACTTCCAGGTGCCCGGTTTGCAGATTTTGCAGGTTGACTTGCACCTGTCCGGCCACGGTTGCCGGGATGCCGGTGTCCCTGCCGATGGCGTAGCGCACAGCACAGATAAGCAACTGCCCCATGTGGTAAGGGTCGGTGGTGATGCCCACACTTGGTGCGTCCATGCCGTCACTCTGGCAGTACACACACACCTGGTCGCCTTCGGGCATCTCAGCGCCGCAAATCACGCACTGGTTTGTCATCCCTCCGCCTCCAACACCTGTTCAAAACGCAATTGCCTGTCCTCCAAGTCAAATCGTTTTTCGTAATCGTGGATTGTTGTCCCGTTTAGCCGAAACGGATACGGGGCGTCATTGTCCCACTTCAGCATCATCGCCCATAGTTCGGGATAGTTCTTCCGCAGCAGGCGCAGTTGGCCTATCTGCTGGTTATGGCAGAACCAGCACCCGCCCCTAGTGGCGGTCGTGTAAATCGGGGACAGCAGGTCATTTGCTTCGCACCAATCCCGGCACCATTGCTCGGTGATGTTGTTTTCAAACAGCGGTGAGCGTAACTTTTCTGTTAGGCGATGCAAGCGCCCAGGCTCGTCACAGGCTATGCCGATGTAGGTCACGAAGCCTCGCGTGGCCTTGTTAAGCGGCGCAACCTTTATCATGCTATTGCACCACGGGCGCATCATAAATGGCCAACCGTATATTTCGCCTTTGCGCGTGCCGCGTTGTTTTACCTGATAGAACTGTTCCTCATACGACTTCTCCGCCCTCACCCGTTCTACCTCAATCCCGTACCGCTCCCGGATGATTTTGTCTGCCTTGTCCTTGAACTCCACCATCGGCGGTAAGTCGGCCTGAATCGTAGGTGTCGCCCACACCTCGCAATGGATTATTCTATCCAAGGGCATGTTGTTTCGCTTTATGATTTCCAGCATGGCAAGGCTATCTTTCCCGTAACTGATGTTCGCAACATAATTCGGTTGCGTCATCCTTCCACCTCCACCCCCGCTTCCCGCAGGGTCTGCTCCGACACCGGCTTATCCCACCAATTAAAGCCTTTGTCGACATATCCGTATTCAATTCCAGTTTTGGGAATATAAGCGTTTTCAACCAGTTCATGCTTTTTATAGCCGAGTTCTCGCATTTTATCGTTGTGTTCTGGTTTGACAGAAATAACAGCCAGCATTGTTTCACCGTGTCCGCAACAACACCCTGTTGTCTTGATTCCGCTTTCCCACAGTGACACAACTTCAAAAAGTAAACATTTGTCTACCGTTACAGTCTTTGGCTTTCCATCCACTAAATAAGGTAGCATAATGTTGTAGGCGCAATCCCCTGAACCGAAGTTCACATCTTCACAGTTCATCCTTCCACCTCACACCCGTTCTCCCTCAGCACCTGCACGATGTCGAGCGGCTCGGGGTCGGACCAGGAGACAAGGTCGCTTAAACAAGTTCCTACAATGCTAAGGTAAAAAACATACGAATCGTTGGTATTCCAGTACAGCGCATTCTTTGTGGGTTTATTTGTAAAGGCTCCTACGCTGCCGTCTTTGTTTTTTGCAAGGTACATGGCTTCAAGCGCTATCAGCGCTCTCAACCGCTTCACCTGCTCCTCCGTCAGCCGGGACTTCCCGGTCAAGGCTTCAATGGCTGCATCTAAGGCATCCCTGTCTTTTGCATGGTCAGCAGGGGTTTCAAGCCAGTGTGCATGCTTGCCATTTGCCCATTGGTCCTTTTGTGACCTCATTCTTTCCAGACGAATGATATGATCTTCCTTTTCTTGTGCTTCCTCCGTCAGCCGGGGGCGGCGGGTGATGCCGTGGTTGATGGCGTCAAGCACTTCATCTGCATGAGCCATTCTGACCGTCTTGTTTGCGGTTCCGTACCGCAGGAACATATCGCCGTCATCCGTCAGGTAGTAATCCATGTCGTCTGGGTCTGTGTTTAGCGCAAACATTTCACCCGACTTCAACGGCGGCTCTCCCGGCTTTGTCAGCACCTCGTGCAGCCGGGTCGGGTATCTCTTATCACTCATCCTTCCACCTCCAACTTTCTCCCACACGCCGGGCAATAGTGATACGGACAATCAACTGGCATATTCATGGGCGTACCGCCTTTGGCTTTTACGGCAATAACATACTCGATGTGATGTGCTTCGATGTTTCTGCAATGCCAACACCCTTTCAGCCCTGTGTAGGGGGCGGGCTGCGGGCCGCGCAGGGCTTCCAACAATACACGCAAATGGTCAAGTTCAAGCAAGGCAACGCCGCCGCCTTTCGCTATCGGGTCGTTTAACGCCCTTTCCGCTTTCTGTATCGCTTCTTCCCGTGTCATCCTTCCACCTCCACGCTTTTCGTCTCATCCTCACCCGTCAGGTCAATCTGCGCCCGTATTTCAGCCATGGCTGCTCCCTGTCCTGCCGCTCCAGCTCCATCATCTTGCGGATGTGAGGGCTGTATGGGTTCGTGTGCGTGTAGCTGCTTCGGCCTAAAAGCCATTCAATCAGTTGCCTAATCATTTGCTCCCCCATTCTGGATGCCGTTAAAATCATATACATCGCTCATGTGACCTCCTTGTGAATTGTATAATTGACAATTGCGCCTTGTTTACACTATGCCCAGGCTGTCGTCCATCGACAACTGCAACAATCTATTGCCAAAGTATTGATATTTAGGGGAGAATGGGCTGCTTGCCCTATCAAACCTCTTGTCGTAGAACTCTTGGACGGTTTTACACCCTTCTTGCCTATTAGATGTAAAGAGAGAGTTGCAAACACATCCTGATACTTTCCTGATAGCGTCGTCTACCTGCTCTTTTGAATATCTGTTCCCGTATTTCATTATCATAGCAGTAGTGTCGAAGCCGGACGCTTTCGTTATCAATCTATCCCCGCAACAGCAATTGTTAGTGGAGAACCTGCGCAAGTCATTATCAGATATTGAATACGGTATGTTGTTTTTATCCATATAGTCTATAAATACGCCGTATGCTTTGAGCCTTATCTCTGGCAGAAGGGTCAGTAGCCCTTTTTGGGTGAAATCACTTCTTGATAATCCAAGGAGTTCTATCATCTGGCGCTTCTGGTCTTCGTTTTGGGGGACTAATTTTATACCCTCGATAGTAAAGTTGTCTGCATCCTTAAACGTTTTGAGAATATCAAGTGTCGATATTGTAGGGATAAACGGTTGGACACGAATTCCCACCCTATATCCACTGCTTTTTAGATTTCTGTAGAACTCAATCCTTTTTTTAATAGGCGGTACGTTTGGCTCTATATCAACCCTGTCATCAACATTTGTGACGCTTAGCTGGAATGTGTGTAAATCTGGCCTAATGTCGGCGTCATAGACAGTATCGGCCTTTGTCGAGAACAAAATACTAATGCTGTATTCGTTCGTAACATCCACCAATTGTTTAGTAATTCCAAACTTTCGTTCGCAAGGTTGGAACGGATCGCTCATCCCGCCACAATGCCACGTTATCCTATCTTTGATAAGGGTGTTCAGGAAGTTTGATTCTGTGCTTGTGTTTTCATCAAATATTTTTGCGAGTCGCCTTTTTACAGTCCCTATGTCTCCAACTTGAAGGCTTTTTTCAAACTCCATTATCACCCTATTATTTGAAAAACAGTATTTGCACCCAAAGCTACAAGTCTTATATGTATCAACTCTTATCGGAAGCCCGCATATAGCGAACTTGCTCGATACGTTAACTGGGTCAAATTTTTTCAATATTTACCCCCTTCTATTTACGGCATACCACTAATGAAATGTAAGTTTTATTCACATTGCGTCAGCAATTCTTGTTTTCGCAATGTTGTAGTAATTCTCGTCTAATTCGATTCCAATAAACCGTCTCTTGGTGTTGACACAAGCCACACCAGTTGACCCTGAACCCATGCAGTTATCAAGCACCGTTTCACCCTCGTTGGAATAGGTGCGAATTAAATATTCAAGCAAAGCAACAGGCTTTTGTGTTGGATGAAGTGATTTATCCCTGCTAAACCTAACGACACTTTTTGGGTAATTTGAATACTTGGTATTTGTACATCCCCCAGCAACATCATTCAAAATCCTGCTGCCGCCCCTCTTATTAGGCTTATTAACGTACAAAATCCCTTGGGGATAATACTGCATCTTTATCCTTGCGCCGTTAGAACACCCCGCCTTTGAAAATATCATAATCTCCTCGTGATATTTAATGGGGCGGACATTACAGTCCAAAAAGCCTGCACCATTTGTCTTTTCCCATATCATGTCGTACTTATACATCTCGATATTACTAAGCCTTAGATGGCTTGAAAATGGTTGGCTTCCAAATAATGCAATAGCCCCATTAAATTTGATAACCCTACAATAATGCGTCCATAACGGTTCAAATGGTATCACGGTATCCCACTTACAAGCGGTCGTACCGTATGGCAAATCACACAGTATCATATCAACTGACCCGTCCGGTATCTTGTCCATTTCTTCTAAACAGTCGCCAAAATATAAAAGAACATTATCTCCAATTTTATCTATCTTCCGCACCTCCTTTTATGTGTTTCTTGGATGTTATAGTACCGTTTATTACATGAATAATGCTAACCAAATGATGCTTTTATAAGCGTCTGTGTTTAGAAAATTTGTAGTGAGTAGTCAGCCAAAGTTTTTGATACCAGTGGAGTTTTATTCCAAAAAAATCTTCTATAAACCTGTATGGTTTTTCGGCATACTTCTGTATGAGATTAGTTAAGTCATCTTCCATTACATCCTCCCCCTAAATAAAATCCATGTTCTATTAGTCCTCGCTTCTTAGGTGGTGATGTACCCCATGCCTAAAGGCAGGGGCTTCCTGTTCGATAGCCCTAACGGGCTAAGCATAGGCAGGCTATCCCCGTGCATCCCACGGTTTATATTTTCCATATATGTCTCCTTATTTAGAGAGCATTACCCTCTGTCCTTCGTTTGGGTATAGCCTAAACTTGTATGCCTTGTTGAGTAGCACGGTTGACCTCCTTCCGGAAATTCTTGCAGCCTTATATCCCCATATCTAAAGCAAGGGGATTTACGGCTGTTCCGTTAACGCTTGCCCGTTAGATGTTAAGCCAAACGAGAATATCGCGTCATATCGAAATACTTGCCGTTCCTCTCGTAGCCAAGGCAGCGAATCACATCCCCCGGCTCTAACGGCTCTTTCTCAAACACACGATTGAAAATCGTGTACCTTGTGGTAATCCCGCTGCCAATCGACTGCGCTATGATGTTGCGACCGAACATCACGCCATCCTTTTTGCGCTTGACAGGGTACACACCCTTCACATATAGGATGGGCCTATCGCTCTGCTTGCCAGTCATCAACGAAACAAAGCCAAGCACTTCTTTTTGATAATCAGCCTTCTCCTTGAATGTAAACTCCATGTCGGTGTTGGCTAAACACTCTGCCTCGATGTCGTCCATCATGGCGTCACCATCTATCAGGTTCCACCGTTTCAGGATGTTTCCTGACTTGCCAATGTCGCTTGAATGTTTCTTGACAATCTGACCTATTGGCGAGCCATCAACCTGCTTCTTGTCAATCTGTTTCCTGCCATAGAATCTGCTGTATAGCCCGTCAATCCGGGCAAGAGCGTGTTCACTGCCAAACGAACTAAAGAAGCCCAAACGAATCAGGATAGTCATTTGTGCTGTATTCACGCCATTGTCATACAGGTGTTTCAGTAGTCGCCAAAAATGCGACAACTGCATCCCGGACGCATAGTATACTTGGTCTGCAACAGCCTGGCTGCAATCCCTGATGAGCGGGATGCCATACAGAATCGCGCCGTCCCTTACAGAGCACCGCCTATGGTCTTGTCTGTAGTCAAATGGCAAAATGTTAATACTATGCTTATGGATGTCAGACACAATTTCGTCCGCATTTTTTTTGACGAACGAACTTTCACCAATGTATGAATTAAGCAACCCAACATAAAACTCTACTGGGTAGTAAGCCTTTTGTTTGGCGGTCAGGTAGGCCAGCATTGAGTAGGCGTAGGAATGCGACTTGTTGAACGCATAAGAACTAAACTCGATCATGTCACGCCATAACTGGTCAATCTGCCTATCGTTCCAACCTCTTGCCTTCAGTCCAGCCTCAAGTTCCGGCCTGACCTGACCCATTAGTTTGATGTCCTTCTTGCCAGTTGCCTTGCGCAGCATATCTGGGTTGTGAAGCCCTGCAAGCCTGCCAATCTGTATCAGTTGCTCTTGGAACACCATAATGCCGTAAGTTCTGGACAAGATTGACTCAAGGTCAGGGTGGGTGTAAGAGAAGGCAACGTGCCCGGTTCTGCGCCTACAGAACTCGTCAATGTACTGCATGGGGCCTGGCCTGAACAGCGCATTTGCAATAGCAAGATCGTCAAGGCTCTGCACCTGCATCTTCCGTAGAGTTTCCTGCATCCCCCTGGACGCAAACTGAAAGATGCCAGTTGTATCAGTATTCCTGAACAGTTCCATAACTTTCTGGTCACTCATTTCTTGTTTTGTGTTCAGAAAGTTGTCGTCCTCACCGGACATTTTGTGGGTATCGAACTGCTGGTTAAGCGTCCTCAGCCCAAGTACATCAATCTTGACAAGCCCCAGGCTGTCCGTGTCGTGCATATCGCCTTGCAGATAACGCACCCCATCGCTGTCGTAGCAGGATGGCAGGTAATTATCCAAGTCCTGTACTGCAATAATCTTGCCACACGGGTGAAGCCCAAACGACTTGGGCAGGTTGTTCAGTTTCCGCACATAGGTGAACAATTCCCTGTGGCGCATGACGCATCCAATGGCAATGTTCGCCCCAGGTGGTGTCGGAATCTCGTCAGCAATCATGGCATCAATGTCTTCAATCTCATAAGAGTCAAACGCTTTTGCTATGTAGTCGGCATCTTTCAGTCCAATCTCCAGAACCTTGCACATGTCCCGGATGGTGCCCTTCGTTTTGTTTGTGCCAAACCTACCGATAGACGCCACCCTGTCTTCGCCGTATCTCTCATACAGGAAGTGCAGGATGTCGCCCAAGGTGTCCGTTGCGAAGTCAAGGTCAATGTCTGGAACTTTCAGTTCGCTTCTGCTGATTTCGCCGGATTCCAAGGCTTGCAACTGACCCACATCAATGAATCGCTCAAAGTACAGTCCGTGTTCCACCGGGTCGATTTGCGTGATGCCAGTCAGGTAGCAAATGAGGCTACCGCCGCCAGAACCACGGGCAATGCCACGCCGAGTCGTGATGTTGGCGTAGGAATGGACGAGCAAGATATAGTCGATGAAGCCCATGCGCTCCAGGCTGTCCAACTCATACTTGAAGCGGTCGTGGTACTCAACAATTTTCAGGTCATCCATTTCGCTCAGGTTCAATTTGGTCTTGAAGCCTTCATTACACAGGGCAATCAAGTAGTCCTTCCCGGACGCATAGCCATCAGGCACAGGCACTTCCGGCATGATGGGCGCACTGATGGGAATTTCTACATTGCATTTGTCTGCGATTGCGTGCGTGTTTGCAATCAGGAGGTCAACGGTTTCTCGCGGTAGGTATGCTAGGTTCGCCCTAACTTCTGCTTCTGACTGTACATAGCAATCAAGGTAGGCACCCTCATCGCTTTCACGGTAGGCACCGTAGAAGGCGTATTTATTCTGATACTCCTTATCCCCTTTCTCTACATAGTGGGCGTCACAGGTCACAACTGTTTCAGTATTGGTGTCAGCAGCCAGTTTCAGGATCAGTTTGTTAATCTCGATTTGCTCCGGGTCATTCCGGGCTTGCAGCTCCAGGTAGTAGTCATCGCCAAACACAGACTTGTACTTGGCGACAAGGGCTTTCGCGCCCTCATAGTCATCAGCCTGTAGTAAGCGTGGCACTTCGCCAGCCAAGCAAGCGGTAAGCACTATCAACCCTTCGCTGTGGGCTTTTAGGATGTCAAAGTCAATCCTGGGCTTATAGTATTTGTTCTCAGGTCGCTCTGAAATGCTGATGAGTTTGTTCAGGTTAAGCCGCCCGGTTTCGTTTTTGCACAGAAGGACGAGGTGGTAGTAACGGTTATCCTTGTCTTTCACGGTGGCGTCATCACAAATATAGGCTTCCATGCCATGATTCATCTTGATTCCGGCTGCTTTTAGTTCCTTGTATAAATATACAGAGCCTAAGCAACCGCCGTGATCAGTAATTGCGACAGAATCTTGCCCGACTTCTTTCAATCTGGCGACCAAATCTTCCGGTCTGATGATGCTATCCCGCAAAGAATAGCAGGAGTGCAGGTGTAAATGAATGAACTAAACCACCTCCCTTCTCAGTTAATGCTGATTTTCGCCCTATACAATTCATGAAAAACATCAGCCCCGGCATCAACCGGAGCCATTTTTTCTTGTAACAGGTTTTTGGTGTCCACAATAGCCGAAACTCGTGTGAAGTGCCTCAACTTCCTTACATTGGGATCGGCCTTGGGGTCTACCCCCTTGTCAAAGCCAATCACTACATCACACCCAAGCCCAATGAGCAGGCGCAGTTGATGTTCATTAAGCCTTGATGTCAGCGCAGCCACCGTATTCCCAATGCCCCAACTGTCGCATTTCATAACACTCTTTGCGCCCTCAAAGATGATAATTTCCTTCTTGTCAAGAATGGCCTGTTTATTTTCATACAGGCCATACAGCACCGAGTTCGTACCCCACTTGCTCAGATAGGTGTACTTCCGTATCCGTTTTCTCTGCCAATCCGGGTCAAGTGTCCGGGCGCTGATGACCAATATCTTGCCATCCTCATCCAGCACAGGATAGAGAATACTGTTGCTATGTGCATCGTATCTGACCTGAAACTTGCGCAGAGATTCTTCTGAAATCCCTTCCTCAAGCCAAGGTTTCAACCTTTCAAGGTCAAAAGCGTACCTTTCCATCACATCTGGTGCAAGAAACGCGTTTAGCGGCTCTGGCAACTGCTTTTCAGCCTTTGACAGCCGCCTCAACGCCTTAGTTGAGTCAAATTTCCGATATTTAGGATCATTTGGGTCAATTCCGGCGAACTTTGCGGCCTCAAGCAAGGCCGAATCGTAGTCAAGGCGATGGTACATCATGATAAACTTGATTAAGCCCCCGCCCTGCCCGGAGCTAAAGTCATAGTAGAGATTTTCGCTTGGATTGATAGAAAAGGATGGTGTTTTTTCGTTAGTGAATGGCGACAGACACCAAAACTCGCCGTTTCGTTCTTCTAAATCACAATATTGTCCAATGTAGTCTTGCAGTTCAACCAACTCGCTGACCTGTTCCGCATCCACTCGCCACCACCCCCTTAATAGGGCGAAGTTGCGATGTGTTGCTTCGCTTGATCGTATCTGATTAGGTTTCCGGTGAACTGGAGGTCGATATACTCGTCATCAGCGTGTTGGCTGCCGTTTCGGTTGATTCCGACACGCAATTTCGTGTTCCCGCACTCTGGACCATCCGCTTCGATCTCCTCTGGCGTTTTTGCAGACAGGAAAGCAACGGTAGACACATTCCTGCCGATTTTTGCGCTGTCTGCGATTTTCCCGGTCGCTGTCAATTGCACAGCTCCAATCCCGGCGATGTTCATGCTGCCACAGATGGTGTTCTTCACCATGTCGGTGATTACGCCAAGTTCATTGTAGTTTTCATAGGCGTCACCACGGCCACTGGACTTAAAATAATCCACTATCAGCACATCAATGCCCTGGGTGTGATGTACCTTCTTTACGGTGGTATAGAGTGACTGAGAATCAAGAATCGGGACATAAATGTGTGTAAAATCCCGCTTTTTCATCCACTCAATCGCTTTGTCAACCTTCTCAACCACATCCTCTCCATATCGCCCAGTTTTTATCTTCATGAACTCGGTTTTCGTCAAATGCGCCATCAGCCTTGCGGTAAATAGCCTGGAGTTCAATTCACTGTCTATATAGAGCACTTTTTTGCCCTGGCGAATCAGGTCAACGGCACATTGCAGGAGCATCATGCTCTTGCCCGACTTTTCACGCCCCCCAAATAGGAACAACTCGCCAGCATCAATCGTGGCGTACTCGTTCAACTCTTTAATGAAGAAAGGCGTGCCAGTATGTCCGTCAATCGGGTTGTTTTTGATTTGCCCCCACAGGTCATCCACAACCTCGCGAAAGGTTGGTATATAGTTGGTGTGAGCAAACTCAAGCACCGCTTCATCCATCAACTTGTAAACCTGTTGCTCAATGTTCTCTACACTGTCCGCAAAGCATAATTGCTGGCCTTCCACCAACTTTTGATGCAGGTTCCGGCGCAAAGCCTTGTCCATAACGACACTTGCAAGCAGGTCGTACTCTTCCTTCGTGGATCGTGCTGCTATCTTGCTCAGGTTCAAGTGTTCGTTCAGTTGCTCAACCGAAATGTGGGAGGTTTTATTTTTCCAACTCTCGGTTGCGTTCCATACGCCTTGTATGTTTACCACGTCCACATTCGACACGCCCCGCTTTGCAAGTTCGGTCAAGGCGTAATACAGGTAAGCGTTCATTTGGTCTGTGAAGTGGTGGGGTTTCAATTGTTCAGAAAAGAAGGAAAGGTCGGGCTTGTTGATTAGTGTGGCAACAAGCGCTGATTCGCTCTGGATGTCCTTCACATCCGAAATGCTCCGCGTCACACACTCACCGCCCCGCTTGATAGTATTCGCAATCCCTGTTCACATCGCACAGATATTTGCACCCAAAAAACTCAATGTTTGGCCCCCAATTCTCGTTTTTTTCAATAGAATCAGCCTTTTTTATCGCCCAATCGCAAGTTTCTGCGTATTTTTGCTCATCAAATGGCTCTTTGATGAGCCGCTGTGTGCGATAGCAGTTAAACTCTAACGATGTCGGGAACTCGCCATAGATTTCTTTAATAGGCTTGCTGTACATGTACAACTGCCTTAGATATTCGTCCAATTCCATGTCGCCCTTTGTGGGCTTCTTCCTATTAGAGCGTGGTTTCAAGTCCCGGCTCTTGTGGTCTCGGACAATGATGCCATTGTCGCCCTGTAGAATCAGGTCGATGTAGCCAATGTAATCACGCCCACCCAGTTGCCACTTGACCTCCTGCTCAACACCAAGAACCTGCTCTTTCACGGGCTGCAATGAAGAAATCATGTCCAACCCTTGATTGAAGTAGTTAATGACCGTTGAGTTGTGCATTGGCTTGCCAAGCACCCTGTGGAAATACCGTTCAAGATACTCCAGGGCGAGGGTTTCTGAATCGCCCTCGCCCCGGTAGTATTTCGCAAGCAAATCATGGATGAAAGACCCATAAGTAGAAAAAAAACTGTTTTCCAGTTTTTCAATTCCAAATATGTACTTCATCAGCCACTTGTATTTGCAGGAGTCAAAGGCGGTCAGCCGGGAATAAGAGAATGTCATGTCATTGATAATCACATCGTATCGTATTTGGCAATCACCGCCTTTCAGTTAGAACCTTTGATCAGAAAGGAAGACCCGAATCTTCCTCGCCCTGAACGGGGTCGTCCGGTGCGGGGGCTGACTGAGTTGACTGCCCACTACCAACATTGGGGTCGCTATACCTAAACACCGCATAATTGGTATAGGTCACATTCTTTTCTTTGTTATAGCGTGTGGTGACATCAAACTCTTCAATCCTGATCCTATCGCCTTCCTTCAAAGTAGCGGCGGCATGGTGGGCAGCGCCAACCAAGTTGATAAAGCCAGACCAATCGGTTTCATACTGGTCTGTATCTTTGTTTTTCTTGCTAATGCTTGCTTGAATCTGAGTGTAGCGTTCCTTCCGGTCAACCTTCCAAACTTTTGCGTAGCAGCCCTTAGAGTTTAATCCCATAAATTATTCCTCATCCTTTACTTCAAATACTTTTTTCGTTACGGCCAATGCTTGAGCGGCCATCGCCGGGTCTTTAATCAACTTCCAGTTGGCACTGGGCTTCCCGTTAATCAGAATCACTTTGCGCAACTCTGCTTCAAATTCCTTCTTCTTAGAAACGACATCGGCATTTTTTGCATAGATGGCATCAATTTGAGCGGTGATGCTTTTGGCGATTTCGGCACCCTCCATTTGCTCTGCGGCCTTTTGCTCAGAACGCCAAGCGTCCACATCTCCATCGACCGTACTGGAAGAGAAGAAATGGATTAAATAATACCGCCTGGAAAAAGTCAGCGATCCGCCCAGGCTCATTGATGGGTCGCTTTGCGAACCAACTATTGCCCACGGGACTTCAATAGTTTCCTCTGGGTTGTCAATATTGACCCACTTCTGGATTGTGTCGGCATACACAATCACTTCATTTGTGATATCTGTATACTGCTCGCCATCCTTCGTGAATTTGTTCTTTCTATATTCCTGTGGGACAACTCTCAAAGTTCCGGGCACAATTGAAGGAATGAGTAGCAACCCATACTTTTTCATCCCAGCTGTTACCTTCGCTAAAATCTGCGCATCAGATGTATAGCGGTAGTTGTACCCCGCCTTGTCACGCAACAGGACTTCGACCATCTGCCTAACCTTGGCAATCTTCTGATAAATGTTCAGTTTTTCTTCAGCCATTTAACCCCCTAATGCCTCATATTTAATAATGTTGCCATCCGCAAAAGCGACGTCAATTTCTGCCGGGTATGAAGCCCCCGGACTGTCATAAACTTGCTCATACACAAGCATTTTCACATGCCCATGCTCACAAGCGACCGCATCCTCGTGCGAATCGTGCATCCTTCGGCAATCGTTACACTTGTATCCCAGTTTGCTCTCACCATCCTGTCCCGTGTAAAACTCACGCTTTGGCATTACTACTCCTTTCAAGCCATTCTTTTATTTCTTCCACCGTCCCAATGTCCTCATATTTACCAAGTGCATTTAGGATAGCAAACCTATCGTAGTCACCGGCCAAGCCGTAATCGCCATATTGAGACTTGTATGTGATCCTTTTGGGCTTTTTATCGTTTGCCATGGATTTCATCCTCGTCCAAGTCGTCCCAATTTTCAGCAAACGGGTCTTCATCAAGCCAATTTTCGTCATCACCTCCCCCATACACATACTGCCCAAGCGTTTTCCGGGTTTCGCCAAGCCACTCACGGATGGCATCTTGAAGTTTTTCCCAGTCTCTCTGAGAATTGCGCTCGAAATTTGCCAAGAATTCCGCTTCCTCCCTTTTTGTCTTGAACATCTGCCCCTCCGCAACAAAAAATAGCCCGGATGGGCTGCCTGGAACTGAAAGTTGGTTATGCGCTACTCTGCGCTGTGGTACGCGTCCTTGTATGCCTCGTACTGAATAATCCTTTGTCTGTAGAAGTTGTCGTTCTTGATTTCTTCGCCAAATAAAGCGGTTGCGCCATCAAAATAAGCCTGTTTCAAATCATCTGGCAGACCAGGAGGGATTCTTGTTATTCTGCCGTTTTTCTGTTCGTACTCCACTGCCCTTGAAAAGGCGCCGGATAGACGAACACTGTTATAGATGAATCTCTTTCCTTCAACATTGTTCAGCTGCGTAGTAATTCCCATCAACAGCGATTGCTTTGACATTTGGACGGACTTGAATGTTCTGAATAAGTAGGGGCTTGCTTTCAGAAAAACTTCGCACAAGCCTGATCCGCTTAATTTCAGCAACCTTTCACGTTTTTTATATCTGATGAAGTATTCCATTGCCTGTGCCGGGATGTTGTAAACCTTTTCGCCAACACTGACTGTGTTAAACACCTCATTGACATCAGCCTTCTTTACATTCACAGCCTCGTCCGATGTGAGGCCAAGCCACGCAAGCACAAGCGTCACCACTTGTGGATCGTAAAAATGCGGGTCAACTGTCGGGTTGAGGGACTTGATTCGACCCTCAAGCGACTTGAAGAAATCGTCAAAGTCTGAAAAATATTCCGAAATCAGAACATCTTCGTGTGTCAAGTCACGGAAGAAAATGGTTTCTACTACTTTAAGCGCCTGTTGCGCATCTATCCCAGCGAGGTGTTGTCTAATCCCTGTCTTGCGCAAATCAAATGATGCCCGGGACATACCTGACTGGGAGAAGTAATGTTTGATAAAGTCGCTTCTGGTGAATTTCAGAAGGTCTTTACCTGCTCGTGCCTCTGCCTCTTCCACAATGTCTTTGTTGACACTCCCCACGGCTAAAGCCGGGGGATTCTTGGTTCAGCGAGCGTTGCCGTGTTTGGTCTTACATGCTCTCCCCAAGCGTAAATTCCCGCATGTCCTGCGGTACTTGCAGCCTTATATCCCCATGCCTAAAGGCAGGGGCTTTACGGCTGTTTAGATAAACTCTGCCAAGTCGCCACCCCCTTACCTTTTGTCGTTGGGCATATGCCCACCATCATTCTACCACAAAAGATAAAAGTGTTCAACCTTTTTATTAAATGTTTGCGTGAAACAACTTGAAGTTGTCAGGAGAGGCCCCGACAAGCCGCTCAAAGTCGCGCGCAACTTCCTGGTATTCAGCCCAGGCAGCGTCAATCTCCGCGTTGGGCACACCTTCACCGTGCTCAGACACATAAGCGTCTTTCCCGCCGATCCCCACCTTCGCGGCATAGATAAAATCCTGAAGCGCATTTGCCAGTTCTTTTTCGTACTTGCCCTGGGTTTTTGGCCTTTCTGACCAATAATATAAGTAGTCGCATTCCCTCCCCTCAAATTTAATGGTAATGTAGAACGGCTTGTCGCTGATTGAAAGTTGAAACCCGCCAATCTCGACCGGGCGCAACGAGATACCTGCATCACTGTTGTTCATGGCTTTTCCCTCCTTGCGTCAAGATTACTACAGCGCCTGTGTTGTTGTCAACACACTTTAATCAATGTTGTCATGTTTATGTGCGTATTATGTCACATCTTGTGCGTTGTGTCAACACAATATTAGAACTTGCGCCAACACTGTGTTGGTGTTATATTGTTTACGGAGGTGATTCTGTGAAGTTTGGGCAACGGCTCCGCGAACTAAGGATGAAGGACAATCTAAGTCAAGACTCTCTCTCAGAGCAGATAGAGTTTCTGTTTGGCGTTAGGATTCCAAGAGAAGCAATAAGCAGGCTTGAGAACGGATCAAGACAACCAACACTCGATCACTTGAAAATATTCGCGCAATTCTTCGATGTATCACTCGACTTTATGAGTGGCGAGGGGACACTTGGATTAGACACTGACTTTGACGAGGTTATGGAAATCAGGGAGTCAATGCGAAACAGCACAGAAATGAAGTTGTTGTTTTCTCTTTCCAAGAATGCCCCTCCAGGAGATGTTCAAGAGGCCGCCAGGCTACTCCAACTATTGAAGGAAACGAGGTATGCTGACGATGCCTAATTACGATGGGGAAGTGATTGTTACCCTGCACGACCTCCCCACAAGCGTGAATGGCGCACTGTCCATAGACAATGACGGAAATCCGTGCATTCACCTAAATGCTAGACTAACGCATGAAGCGCAGGTTAAGGCGTATCACCATGAGATGATGCACTTGCGCCGGAATGACATGTACAGCGGCATCAGGATAGACCTTGCAGAGCATCAAGCCGACTGATCTCCCCCGTCCTCAACAAACATTCCCTTGATGGTTTCAAGCCCATCCTGTATTTGGCTGACAAGCGAAAGAATCTTGTCGGACTCTTTTTGTTTCGCATCCCCGGCCAACTCCGCTTCGGCAATACCACCAATCAGGCTGAATGCCACCGTCAGCGACCTTGCGACCTGTGCGGGCGTTGTTCCGTTGCGCTTGAGTGTCGCAAGTTCTTCCCTGGTCATTTCTAAGTCTTGTTTCACTTTATCAGCAAGGCTTGCTTGCTTTTGAGCCTTTGCCAACTCCTTTTTTGTGTCCTTTAACTCTCTTTTAGCGTGGGTTAATTCTGAAAGCGACCTCAGCGCCTCCGTCTTCATGCGCTCTTTTTCTTCAACAATGCGCAAGTAATCCTCGTTGTCGCCAGATGACAACTCCTGATAGTCCTTCAGCCGGACTTCGCAAGCCTGAATTGCGTTGACATACTCTGCAATCTGCGATTCCGTGAACCGCTTCACACTTTCATCGTTCTCGGACAGGTACGCAAGCAACTCGTCTTTCTCTTTTGGTGACAACCCAACAATTAGTTTGGCTGCAGTAGTTACCGTAATCTTCCCCTCATCTACCATCGTTTGGAACTCTTCTGGGAGGTCTGCCAAGTTTCGTATCCTAAGCATATTCCGCTTTGACATTCCTAATTCGTTAGCAAGGTCTTCTTGCGTTTTTTGAGTGGACATAATGTCCACTTCAACATTTGACTTTGATCTGCCGTGTTTAATGTTGTAGTAACGCTCTAAAGCCTGAATCCTGCGAGCCATCTTGATAACACTTCCTCCGATTGACCCTCTTTGCTGGATGTTGGTTTCAATCAGGCATACCAAAATGTCCCCGTCATCAGAGAACTCACGAACTTCAACGTCAATGTCTTCTATTCCCAACTCTATGCAAGCACGGACACGCTCATGCCCACTAACAATCAGATTTTCTGGGGTAACTATCGGAGCCTCAAAAAGCCCATTGTCACGAATAGATTTCTTAAAGTCGTCCCACTTACTCTCCTCCATTTTGTCAAAGTAATAGTCGTTTTGTGGATGTGGAATGAGACTCTTTGTTTTCACTTGTTTCCGCACTTTGAACCCTCCTAATAAAAATAGCAAGGAACTATCCTTGCTACGAATTATATCATTGTCACAAGCCGGTGTCAACAGATAACGGTCAAGTTTATTCCCCCTCGTCCACAGTCCCCGGTAAAGCGTAGAACACGCCACCAACAAACTCTGCGTATGGGGACGGCTCTTCTCCCCTCATGTACGATTGGTGATCCTGCTTATACAAAACGTCTTCCTTCATTATGTAATGGTAATTTTTTGTTGTTCTCATCCGCTTCCCGGAAAGCAAATCTTCCAGGTTTTCGTAAATGAATGTGCTCCTAACCGCATCCCCAGCTGTGCCTTCCACTATTCTCTTAAGTGTAATTGTCCTTTTAATTGGGTCAACAATCTTTTCGATTTCCACCGGCTCGCCATTACTATCAATCAACCCAGAGGCTTCTGCCTCGGTTTTATTAATGTAGAGTCTGTAGCCAACAACTTTTCCCCCCGACCTGGCTGGAACTAATTTCAAAACACGTACCTCCCTAAATATCTGCAAAAATAATAGAAGGACAGAGGCTTTTGCCCCTGCCCTTTATCTGTGGTCGTTCTGCTCAGACGAGTTTCTTTTCATCTTAAACCTCCGTATTTTTCCTTATTTTAACACGAAATTGGTGTTGTGGCTATTATGCGTTGGTTAGGTCGTACTCTTCTGCGTTCACTTCATTTGCAATTTGAACCACATCAAGCCCAGCATTATTGCACATTGACGAAGCGACCTCAACCAAAGCAGGCCACTCATCATCCTTGACTACATCCAATTGGTTGCCCTTGTAGCCGCTGCGCCGCTTTAACCTAAGACCCTTCTGGTAATGTAACTCTTTGTAAAAGTCTGTCCAGGCAAATGCAAAAACCCCATGCCTCCTTGCTGCCGCATACGCACGAATCAGACGAGTTACCAATCCCCTTGGGTTTGTTGTGAGATTTTTGCCAGTTACAATTGAAACGTTTTCCTCTAGTTTGATGATGTGGCGCTTGTAATACTGGCTCAACGCCTGTGAAGCAAGCAACATCCCAGTGTGGTCGTTTTTAGCAAAGGCTTTTACAATCTCTGTGATATACTCAATCTCTGTTGTGATTTCTTTAACTATAATATCATCGCCGGCATTCTCCAGCGTGTTCAACAGTTGAGTGCGAACTTCCTTGGCAATTTCGCTATCCCTGAGCAACATTCCAATACGAAGAACTGCTCTCTTTGAAAATGCGTAGGTTCCACGGTTCGGGATTACTGCCTCTCCGCCATTGTAAATAATGCTGATTTTCCCAGGGCCATCTTTTAACTGAACATCTTGTTCAGTTAGGGTTTCTTCAACCATATCACTGCGTTTAACGCTTTTCACTCCATCACGCTCGATTTCAGCCCTATTGCGCTGGAAGCAACGGTTAATAGAGAATATGTCTACATCGTAATACTCGGCAACCTGCCTTGTTGTCATCATTTCAATACCAGGGATCAAGAATAGTTTTTTAACTTTTTCAAGCACATCTACACGACCAATAAGATTCTCTCGCATTTCAATGCTTTCCACCAAAGACTCATTCGCATCAATAGTAGTAGGAACTGAATTGAACTTGTTTTCCATTATAAAATCTCCTTTTCATTATCATTCTTTTGCTTCTGTTCTGCTGCCAATAGCAACTGAATCGCCAACTTGAAAGCCTTCATAGCAGAAGGCCCAACGTTTCCGCTGGCCCTTCCTGTGATCATCGCATGTTCTAAAAGTCTTGCTGTCTCGCCGTATTCCGTTCTCAAAATCTCACATCCTTTCTTATAGAAAAGAGGAGCGGAAATAATTTCCACTCCACCATGCCGCTCCAAATCCCCAATCTATAATTCCTCCTTTTTGGCACAAAAATAGCGCACTTTATGTGCCGTTCTGTTCATGAAATACTTGTTTTATTCTTCCTTATTCTTTCTTATCACCATATCGGGATGAGCAAGCGCATATACAATCCAATGAGGGTCACAACGGCTATGCCCGTCAGAAGCAAGGACAGGCATCTTCCTATCTCCAAAGTCTACATTTAGCCAAAAATCCAACTCTATGCCGTTTGGCGTAATGACGGTAAATGTTTCGCAAAGCCCAACATCAAGCATTTCATGAATCTTTGTTGGATAGTATTTCTTTCCCATCAGACATCCTCCTTATCTGTGTAAATCAACTACGGTCACAAATCCGTCATTGTTCTTCGTTATTGTTTCGTGCAACATCTTGTCAAAATTTTCCGTTTCAACATGGTTGCTTCCATCCCATATACTTCTGGAAAATGGCTCTCCATTGCTGTCAACAAAGCAATAGCACCCGACCCCATTAATGTTTGTGATGTCAGATACAGCACCGCCGTCAACATATAGCCAACCATCGTGAAGCCCCATACTTCCAAAATAGTCCTCTTCAAAGGACAGCGTTCCAGGCTTAGGGCGACCATTCATTTTTGTCAGAAGATACGACCAAAACAGACGCCCATTTCTGCTGTTCTGAGAATAGTAGTTAATCCCATATTTTTTCATATTTTCCTGTGATGCAACATCCAATTTGAGACTGCCATTGTATCTGCCACCTATCTGGTACCAGTCCCAGGCGATCACAAACGGCACAGAGCCGCCATCGCAGTCCGCATAAATGACATCCTCATTAAATGGCCTCAGAATATCACTTATCATTTCTTCCGTTGGAAATTCCTTAGTAAAAAGCAAACACTTGTAATGCACCTTGCTACCACCCTTCTTTATCTGTTCTGTGAATGAAATATTTAATCTATAAGCAACCCATCTTGATTGCTCATTAGTTCTGCAACCGTATCGAATTGCACACCTATGCCCTGCTAATCCTTCTGGCGCTGTTCCTCATTTCTGCTGCCAACTGCTTCCTGCCTATCCAATCCTTCTCTGCCTGTATATACGGTGAAATCCTGCCCCTGTGCTTCCATATGATGATTTCCGTCTTGATGTTCTCGTTCCAAACCTCAACCCTACGCCCCAATTGCAGCTCGCCTCGGGCTTTCCGGGCTGAGGATGTTACCAACGCGACCTTGCCGGACTTGCTTTCACAAACAACAAACGTATTGTACTTAGCCATCAGTTATCCCCCGGCAGCTGGAAGAATGCACAGATTGGACGCTCGGAAACGGACTCAAACACCGTGTACTGGCCCTTTTCCTCGACCACAACATATTTTCCGGGATTTTTCAGCACACCCCAGCCCCACAATGCTGCAATCACATCCTTCGGCTTCGCGCTTCTGCACCGAAATTTCGTCTTGCCCAGTCTGCTGTATCGAATTTTCCAGCCGTCTCTTTTGTTGCCTGTTACCCCCAAGTAATCAATGAAATGAAAACGCATGATGCCCACCCTTTCCGGCGTTTAAGCCATGTAATACCGTGTTTGCGGGCGAACCTCTCGCGCCCTATGGATTGCCCTGCGCACCTTGCGCATGACCCATGAAAGCGCTGTGAGCAGCCCCAGAAGGGACAGCGACAGCGCAAGCACCAACAGCAACGTGAATTCCATACTCCCTCCTTTTCTGCAAAACAAAAGGAGCGCTCATGCGCTCCGATCACCTTACCGGCCTAATCTAACAATTCTACTTACAATGTACCTGCTATACTGTTACATTGCTTATTGCTTCGATATTTCCCTGTACTGATTCACCGCCTTGTCAAACCCTGCAAGCATTTCTTCCAGCGTTTCGTACTCGTCCGACACTAGGGGTGTATGCCCTTCTTTAGCGACACTCACAAAAAACTTGTCACCAGTATCATGATGCACAATGCTGGCCCCCGCCAAGTAATAGTGTCCACCATGAGGGATAACAACCTTTTTCACAACAGATGTTCCTTTAATCAATTCCCGACCTCCTTCCATCACACAGATAGTGTTTCCACCCACATCTTAGTTGATAATCAGGGTGATGTCAAGCATTCCGCATTATCTTTGTATAGTCCCACATCTTTGTTGTCCGAATTAAAGGAGGAGAGGAAATTATTTCCGCTCCTCGCACCACCAAATCCTTCTTTTATTCTTTCCAACCTGGTATCCCGGTCTTTTTCAAGTTTACCTTATGTCCAACTCTCGCCATCATTTCTACAAGAGTCCCCATCTGCATCGCGTTAGACAAATAGTCAAGAGTTGATGCAACCTCTTTGACAACCATATACCCAGACAGCCCATCAAACCCAAACTCCGCGCTTTCAATTTTCGCAACATCGTATCCGTCTTCATAAAATTTCTTCCCGTCAAACGCACGGTTAATCACATCATACGGAAGACTTTGCAGTATCTGTTCCATCTGTTCCGCCAATAGTCGCAAATACTTTCGATATAGTTTCATGAAAATATCTGCGTCCGTAGGTGTAACTTGCTTATATCCTGCCATTTTTAACATCCTTTCTTATCGCCAAATCAGTATTTTATTTCCGGCTGTTCAAGTATCTGTTCATTGATTTTAGCATCCCGTCATCGCTCAAGTCTGTTCCCTGCATCGCCCTGCCAATCATGTATTCCATCTCAGACGCCTCCAGGTTGATGAATTTCCGCACATAGTCCAGGTCTGCCCGACCTGTATCAATGTATCGCCCAATAGCGTTGTAAGCCCATGAAGCACACCTAACGCCTTCCTGCTCCATCCTCCTGCACATCTCGCGCATCTGGAAAAACGCCTCATTGATAGTGTCCCTATTCACTGATTTTTCCATACCAACCTCCTTAGAATTGATTGCCTGGGAATGTTCCGTCACTCCCCGGCTGTCCACCAAATGTAGATTTTATTATGTTACAGTTTACCGGATGCAATACCCCTAACAATCTGGCTATATTTGCGCTCTGCTTTTTCATACCGCTCATCAAACATGAACCGCTTTAAATCTTTCCCGGGCTGCTCATACTCCACAATGTTGAAGTTGCCTATTGGCGTTGTTATCATGTAGTGCCAAACGCCTCTGCCGTTTACCCTGCTTTCATTCTGCGTAAAAAATCCTGTCTCCATTTTTCCCTCCTATTGAATATGTATTTTCAAACCTTACCAAATGTATCTTTTATTCTTTATCGTGAATGTATCTTTTATCTGTTCTTTAGCGATTCTTCGCCCCATCGTTCAATGTATATTTTATAGTCGTCTTCGGCGCACTCTTTCGCCATTCGTTTAGTTAGTTTTACCCCCTTGTTTGGCTCCATCCAATACTCTGTCCTGTCCTTGATAAATTCCTCTTTTGTCATGTCCTTACCTCCTCGTAAAATTCCTATTTTATTTCTTTGGCTGTTCCATCAAAATGCCTGCTCAGAGCAGCAAGATCCAGCGATGAGTGTTATATTCCTTCCAAGAATCCTTGTAATGCTTTTCCATTTTTCCCTCCAATTAAATAGCCGGGGGCGTTCTCCGCCTCCCGGCACCGTGTTCTTGTTCTGTTATCCGAGTGTTACCAACATGAGTTTTGAAGCAACACCCTCTCCCCGTCAATCTCGGACTCAAAATCGTATCCGTATGTAGAGGTCATGCCACCAGCCGGATATTCCAAGCCGTAGCCGTTTGTCAGCGCTGGCGCCACATGAACCACAGTATAAATATCATTTGACCGCACTGCCCAGGTGTCCTGTCCGTCATAAACAAGTTTATATCCCTTCCTCGCGACCGGATCATCACCTTCCCACCGCACATACCAAGGATTTTTGTCAAAGTCCTTCAGAGACCCTGCGTCAACGTAGCCATCTGCGTCAAAGGCATAAGGATATTCAGTAAACGCATAGTATTTGATATAAACCGGATTTTTCAAGCCGTTCTTCATTTTCTCCTCCTGTTTCTGCTTTTGTTCATTCTATCTTATATTCCGCCACATGTCACTATCCAATTTCACCTTCCCCCAGCCTCCCGCTTTACGGGATTGTTCTAACGTCAAGATCAAGCGCAAGGTTAATCACCTTCTGCAAGGTTGAATAGTCCCGTTCAACCTTTTCCGTCAGCGCGGCCTGTTCCACCTCATAGGCGCTTGGCATCAGCCCCACAGCCACCCGTGCAAACCCCTGTTCTGCTTCCTGGAATTTCTTCCGGGCATCGCTCACCTGTTCCTGAAGCCCGGTAGATTCAACATATTTTTCCAGCTCCACCAGCACGGCCTCAAAGTCTGCATCGTTCTCCATTGTCCAGGACAACCCATCATGCCCGTAATTGGCGCAAAGTGCCCTGTCCTTCCTGTTGATCCGTTCTTCCAGATTGTCCACCGCTGCCTTGCTTGCCTTGTATTCCTTCAATGCTGCCTTGAATGTCCCCTTGTTAGTTTTCTGCATTTTTCCCTCTCCTTTATCAAATTCTGTTTTCATTTTGATTCCTCCTAATATTTATTCGACAACCGACCACCCTGTTTTTACAATCTGATTCTTCTTTGAGTACCTGTGATTGCTGCTATTGACAAATACCGTTGACCCCTCAGCCTTTGCGTTCCGCCAGATATTCTCAAGTGCCTCGTATTCCTGCCCGTTGACCATGATTTTACTTCCCACGGGCAACCTATCCAGTTCTGCCCGCTTGACTTTATTCGCCTTGACAATATTCTTGTGGTTTCTACACCGTTCCCGCCATGCCAAAGCCCATTCATCATCTGTGTCGGACAGCATGTTAAGAATTTTTTCAGGACACTTGGATTCGCAAGGGCCAGAATCTTCATGGACACTCTTTACCATAATGTATCCATCTCGGTCTTTCCGCAGTAATGTAACCACCGCAGAAATTTTCCCCTCATCGTCCTTGATTGCGCTGTAAACAACATTCCCGTGAACAGACTTTGCCAGAGTTTCATACCTATAAAGTTTTTCTACCTCCCCATTTTTGATGAAGTCCTTCACACCACCAGAGTAATACGACCCACTCCAACCCATAATGATACCTCCCATTTTTAATATTGATGAATTATTTTTGCGGATTCCGCAAATTTTTCCAGTAACCAAACTTGTATTCTGTTAGTCTTGAATCACTTTTGCGTTCTCAATAACAAATCTTTTTCCGTAATAATTCCCATAATTGGATGTTCTGATCAAGGCCCTTCGTGTTGGCATCTGTTCCAGCCGTTCAAGCCCCCCGCTTTTATACCAGGCTTCAAAGTTGGATGCAGTGTTGTGTTGTCCATTTGCTCCACAATGAGGGCGGCCATCTGCATGATAATGGTTGGCCCTATGTTCGCCATTGTTTCCCCATTGCCCAGTTATTTCAAAAATTTCTCCTGTTTCTTTGCTCCTGAGCAAATCGCCCGTCTTAATTTCCATATTTTCCTCCTTTAATTAAACCAGCCGGGCAGCCACCGCCGCCCGGCATTGATGAATTATTTTTGCGGATTCCGCAAATTTTTCCAGTAACCAAACTTTCATTCTATTCTTATCCGTGTTCCGGGATCAGCGCATCCCTAATTCGCTTTCCTGTCACCTTCATCAAGTCATAGTGTCCATCCCCCAGGTTGCAGTAAAGCCTTGTATATTCCCAACAAGGATATTTCCGCTTGCTCATTCGTTGGTAAATCTTTTCCGCTTCTGGATAGTCTTCCGCAAACTGTGTTTCAAGCCCCCGTGTAATTTTATAGACAACCATGTTGTACCCCTTTCAAATTAAATAGCCGGGATGTTCCATCACCCCGGCATGTTACCAAATGCGCCTTTTATGCCATATGTTCTGAACACCAATCGCTTACCGCTTCGTCTCTTGCTGTCTCCCAATCCATATCGTATTTATCTATATTCTTCCTCATGCGCGAACCAATTTCTTCAGCGTTTTCGAGTACAACAGATGGACTTAATCCGTATATTTCGATAAAATCTTCTTCGCTAAAATCTTCTACCAACATTTCTATGTCTTGTGCGTCAAATGCCTTTTGTTGCTCAAAAAACGTGTCCATCATTTCATTGTGTGTTAATTCAAACTCCACTGTCTGCCCATTGACTTCCCTTGTAATTTTCATCTCTTTCTCTCCTTATTGAATGTGTATTTTCAATCAGCACCAAACTCGTCTTTCATTGCTGCCCGTCGTTTTCTCCTGTTATGTCCACATAGTACCTATTATAGTACCTAAACCCATCATATGTTCCCCCGTTTGACACACTATAATCAAACACACTTACATATTTATGTCCATCTTCCCCTCTATCCCATTCGACAAGCTTGTGCCCATTCTTTTCAATGAGTTCTCGCAGATACATCATATTCATTTTTCTTCCTCCTGAGCGAACCAATTTCTTTAGCGTACTACTTTTACAAACTCAAACAATTCCTTCTCTCTTAAATGGCTTCCGAATGCGTAAAAGGTATTCCCTGTTCTCGGATGTAGCATCCTTAATCCATTGTCTATCTCATCACGGTATATTTCTACATCGTCTCCGTACTCTATGCCTTGCCCGGCGCGCCAAGTCTTTGCGTAAATCCTCGTAAACTTCCGTGGAATGACATTTCCCTTATTCATAGTCAAAATCCTCCATCCTATAATTCATATCAAACAAAGACAACCACTCCCTCAATGGCAATTCTTCCTCAGTTAGTCCTTCGTCTTCCAAGTCCCCTTCATAGTGTAGAATTATACAAGCAATGTAACTGCCCCACGGGATAGACGGCTCAAAGCCTCGGTCAATCACGAATTGTTCTACCTTGCCCCAATCACTGTCCGGGGGTGCTGTTAATGAAATTGTGCTTTTATTCCGACCCATGTTCCCCTCCTGATTTTTCGTGTTCCATCGCCAGCAGCGCAACCAGGCAAAACCAGCAGCCGCGCTGGGCATTATCCCTTGTCATTGTCCAACATCCGGGCAGCCTCCTCAGCCGCCATTTTTTCCCGACCCTTCTCATAGATCAACCGGAAAATCAGATATAGCACCGCCAGAAAAAACTCCATCCCGTTATGCCTCTTGTTCTGCAAAGATTGCAATAGTCAGTTCCAACCCATCACCCCTATTCTGTTCTTATTATGTTAACCTGTAATGTAACGCAAATTTTCTCTAATCGCGTCATTGTGCCTCGCTAAAATTGAAAGAACCCGTTTCGACGGAGGATAGAAAGACAGATAGCAAACTTTCCCGTTTTCATTTACCCTTAACCCATTGATCTTGAAGTAAAGCTGTTCATACATATAATCGCTTACTTGTCCTCCATCTTTTTCAATGGTATCCACAAGCCGCCGATGTCTGTTCAAATTCCATTCGCTTTGCGCGGTGCGTTGCTGTCTTTCACGATCCTGCTTTTCCAAGATTGTAATTATCAGATTTTTCTCCATAGTCTTACCCCCGTTTATTTTTTATAATTTTTCCCAAATTGAATGTGTATTTTCAATTATTCCATCCGCAGCTTAAACAGCCGGTCTTCCGGGTACACCGTCTTATAATAATTCAGTGTCAAGTTCGCCAGCCCCTTGCTGTTTACCGTCGCAAGCAAAACTTCTTCCCGCGAATTGTCCAGAAAAATTCTGTACCATTTCCGATCCCTTGCCATACTTTTTCCTCCTTAATATCAATCAGATGTTTTGTTAGAACGGCACATTGTCCCCGTTCTCGTCGCACACAGTTATTTCATGGTTGTCAGACCGCCGATAAAGATACTCGATATCGCTTGAAAGTTTTTCCGCTGCCCTATATGCCTCCTCCGCTGTTTCCGCGCCTGTTATAGTATGTTCATCAACTACTGTTCCGAACCGTGTTTTAATGGTCAATTTTGCAGTATACATGTTCCCCTCCTCAATAATAACTATATCCAACGCATCGACCACCTATGAAGCAGCCAAACAAATTATCATCAACCTCTTGCATTGCCTTACGCGCCTCGCTTCCAACATGAGAATAAAGTTGATAATTTCCAGTCATACCAATCCCTATTGATTTTGAGTAATCTATACACTTCTGGACATGTTCCCGACTCAACTTCTCAAGTTTATCCAGATTGACCCCCTTTGCTTTGATCTTCTCCGCTTGTTTGCGGTAACTGATAGCCTCCTTCTTTATGAATGCCATTGCCTTATTAGCGTCTTTGCTTTCTTTTGCGCTCAAATACATGTATTTTTCCTCCATTATTTGTTCAATTATTCCATATTTTTACTGTGCTTTTGTGTAATTTGTACACTTTTTTGCTTGCCAAATAGCCATTCTGTTCATGCAAAACCGGGCAAGTGTTCCATAACTTGCCCGGCCTGTTCCTGTCCTGTTAAGCAATTTCAAGTAATTTGTGCTTGACTATTCTTTCCTCCCCGTCATACAAATAGACTTCCATATCTTCTGGATTACAGCCGTACATATCAGCCAATTTTTCTACAAGTTCATCCCCTTCATGCCAGCGCACTGTATCAATTACAAAATATCCCCCAGTATCATCAATGACAAATTCTGATCCGCAACCTAACCAAAAATTTCCAAACTCGGTTATACTCTCCTCACTATAAACGTCTGTACAGTAAAGTAATTCGCAGTAATCGCCTTGACAATATCCGCAAAATGCCCGTGTTACCCAATTTTTTCCGGTTAAAATACTCAGATATTCCGCCATTGACTCCACGTTATCAATATCCGCATCCTTTGCCCATTCTTTCAGCAAGTGTAACCTATGAGTGTTCTTTACCAATTTTTCCGCATCTTTTCCATAAAGCGCATAGTTCACCGCTTGCGTGATAGTGTTTTCTCCCTCGTTGTACTCGTCCAGAATTAATTCTGCGCCTCCTTGAATGCGTTTGTATTCATCTGCATTATATCCCCGTGTCCTGTTCCCTTCCATCACAAAAACAGAATAGCATTGATCCCCAGCCCGTGAAGAAAATCCATCATTATCGAAGTACCATGAAAAATCCGTGTTTTCCGGCGCAACTTCCCTTGCTATGACTTTCCTGTTTTCCATTTTGTTCTCCTCCTATTTATTTTTGAAAGTGTATTTTCAATGTTCAGATATAGTCAATTTCCTGCCAGTTCTCCCGCCGTAATTGCTCAATCATGTTTCTATAGTCTGATGTTTTCAGTTCCGGGTATTCCTTGCTAATCCATTTGCTCGATTGCCGCGAATACTGCCTCTTTTCCGTGTCGATTCCCAGGTATTTAGTGTTCCCGTTCGCGTTTCTCTTTGTTCTGAAGTGTAATAGCATTCTGTTTCCCTCCTGTTTTTTATTTCTGTTTAATTTTCATCTGTCCAGGCTCATGCGCCCTTCAGAATGATAAAGCCGGGGAATTCCACCCCGGCTATTTTTTCTGTTGTGTACAGTAAAATTGAAAATACATTTTCAACCTTTTTCTGCTTGAATAAACAGACTTTTTATCTGCTTGCGTGACATTGACCCCAAACCATAGTATTCTGTTCCAACGTTCCTCCCGGCGATTGTAACCTCTTTTGTACCAATAGGTTTCCCGGCATCCGTGTATAAGCAGTAAATGTTGGCATAATTCGTGCTATTGATTTTTTCGATTTTCATGGTAAAGCCTCCCTCATTTTTTTATGTTCTGTCCAATAGAAAACGGGCAAATTTTCCATCTGCCCGCTTGCCTGTTCCTGTTCAGTTTTTCATCAGTTTTATGGACAAATTGCATCCTCCCAAATAATCATGCACAAGCAATTTTCGCCCGTTGTGTTCCATCAGATAAAATGCGCTGTCCTTCAAATCCTCATACACATCATCTGAGTGTACAATGTCCTTTGACCTTGCCTTTGCAGTCAACCAATCATGACTGTCAATTCCCCGGATTTTTTCAACCGCATCCAGGAGCAAAACCACCTGCTCAAAAGTCTGTTCCGTGTTCAGATTTTCGCTTGTGTAATGTCCTTTCACGTTGTCCCAAACTGGATTATTTTTCGACAAATAACCCATCTTGAAAAATTTTCCACCTGTCACGATTCGCACAAATTCCGCACCACTGATTTTTTTAACCTGTTCCATCTGTTCACCCTCCTCATTTTCCATAAAAGAACCGGGCAAGCGCAAACTTGCCCGGTCTGTTCCTGTTCCTGTCCCTGTTCATGGAGTCTGATAAACCACCTTCCCGCCAGGCTCCCGAAACTGGCAGTCAAAATTGTTCAGTTCAGCGATATTGTCCAGAATCCGCTTGTTTTTCTCATCCACCACATAAACCATAGAAGCATAGATCAATTTTTCAGCCCAGCGCCCCTCCTCCAGGTCAATTGCCCGGAAACGCCCCTGTCCTTTTGGCCTCCCGTAAATGTAAAACATTCTGTTCATCCTCCAATTATTTTTATTCCACCCTGCCGGGATCATTGCACCCGCCAGAATGATAAATGCCCGGGATGTTCCGCCCGGGCTCGGGTGTTCAAGCGCCATCACCTCCCAATTATTTTTTCTATTTTTTCCAGCCTCACCTCCTTTAATCTGTCCTGTTCTCAGGCCGCCACCTCCTGAAGGCGGTCAGCCAGTTCCCAGATATCCCCCGGATAAATCCGGGCAAGTTTCGCAGCCGCCCGCTTGCAAGCCTTCCACGCCTCCAGCGCCCGCCCAGGATCTTCAAATCCAAAGTTTCCGCAAAAATCGCCAAAGTCATCCATCCCAGCCAGCGCATCAGTTACAAAAATGTAAAAGGCGTTCAGCAGATCATAATCTGTTTTCATTACTGGCTCAGCCATTGAAGTCCAAAAATCAAACCTTGTAAACTTGTCCCCGCGTTTTACCGTGATGGTATGATGTTGATTCCGTCCAGCACCCCAAGTTGACGGCTTGCTGCCCGTCCTGTTCCCCGTGATTGTAAAATCTTCAAAAATAACCTTCATGTTCTGTTCCTCCTAATTTTATTTTTTTGCCCGCCGCTCCCGGCTCATGCACCAGGCAAACGATAAAATGCCGGGATATACCGCCCGGCTCGGTTAGTGTTCCAATCTATTATTGCCTGTTATTTTGTCAGTAATATCTTATCTCCACTAAAAGCGATAAAGCCATTCTTTGCTTGTGCTGTAGTGTTCTCTGCCGTTCTGTCAAGCCTGTTGCCCAGTGGTAAAAACTTGAAATACTGGAAAGTTTTTAACATAACAAAAATCATTTGATCCTCAGAATCAAGCGAATCAAAGTAAACCCAACCAGGGCCGCGATTTTCAGCAAATTTTTTCATCATTGCTATTATGTTTTGTCTGCTTAATTTTTTCATGTTCAAGCCCTCCCGTTATTTTTTTGCGTTTTCGCTCGTGTTCATGCGCTCAAGCCAGATATAAGCCGGGATATACCGCCCGGCTCGGTTCTGTTCCGCTTATTCTTCCGTTTCGTCCTCGTCCTCCTCGTCATCCTCCCCGCTGTTTTCCCGTTCCAAATCCTCCCAGTCCTCAAATCCCAGCCATTCAGCAATTGCATCATTCTCAAACCATAACAAATCATTTAGGCTTGTTTCATCCATTCCATCAGGGTAAAGTTCTTCAAGATTCGCCTCAAGCGCGTCCTTCTGTTCGTCTGTCAAGGTGTTCAGCGTGTCTACCGCTCCGCTCCAGCCCTCAAAGTCCCGTAAACTGATTTCGCTTGTGATTTTCATTTCCTATTCCTCCAATTTTTTATTCCACCCTGCCGGGATCATTGCACCCGCCAGAATGATAAATGCCCGGGATTAACCGCCCGGGCTCGGTACTTAATTCTTTGATGATCAACCAAAAATATATACCGCCGGAGTCCTCGCTGTCACCGCATACCAGCGGCCGGACTTGTCCCCCATCAGTAACAAGCCATTGCAGCCGTAAACCCCGGCAGCATAGCCGATCTTTGTAAACGGTTCAGGAATAGTCTTCAAGTCTCCAGCCCGTGTCACATCCACGGCCACGCCTTCACGTACCATGTCCCGTAACATTTTTTGTGTATAACGCCTCATTTTTTTAACCTCCATCAATCAAATTATTATTCTATGAGTGAAAAGAAAAGGCCCAGGAATACCCCAGACCCAGCCCGTACTATTCATGATAGAATGCCAGATACCGCCCCGTCTCGCTGCTGCAATTGTAGTACTCAAGTTGATTACAGGCCTTGTCAAAGGACATGCCCATACCCTGACTCAAAACCGCACCCATTGCAAAGAATTGATTATTAGGATTCATCTTGCAAGGAATAGCAACGACATCATGCCCGGAATTGAAGAGTTTTCTTGCTTGTGCTTTGTTGATTTTAGTCATGATAAAACCTCCATTTTATAAATCTTTTTTTGTGGACCAGGAGCCGGAGCAAGCGCCCCGGCCCCGTTGCAGTTAGACCAGATATAAAACCCCGTTGACCTCCAGCGATACAGCAGACTGCTTTAGATCATCCTTCATTTTATGGACCAGCCGGAGAACGTCATCGATTTTTTGCTCCAGTGTTTCGCTGTCAGTGTAGGAATAAACCACCGTCACCGCTTCAGTTACCAGCCCCGCCCGCTCGTCCTCCCAGTAGCCAGCCGCCGCCGTTGACGTTGCGCCGCCGAACCATTGAGACATTGAAAGAGATACCATAGCAACCCAGCCGCTAGTATCTGCGGCCTTGTCAACATCCACCGTAGAAGGAACATAAACGGCCACTTTAGACCCCAGCCGGATATACTTTTTTAGTTTTTTCATTTTTTGACCTCCTCAATCAATTCATAGGAGCGGCCCCGCCGCCCGTGATTTTTTTGACCCCGTCCAGCATGCCCCGTGATCCCCGGCCCTCGCTCGTCTCTCGCTTTTACCGCTTGCCACCTCTCAAATGGATCATCGCGTTATTGTGCGCCCGTGCAGCCCTCGACCTTCATCACAGCCCCGCATGCAGCCATCAATTTTCAAAGTGCCCGGCGGCCCCGCCCCGCCCCGCCCCGTGAGCTTTATCAGTCATCTATATGGTACTACTTGTGGCACAAGAAAGCAAGCACAAAAGACGGATAAAAGATTGAAAAACAATATAAATACAATCGAACCGCTTGACTGTCAAAGAATTATCAAAATCACGCCCCGCCTACACATAACGCTCAAGCAACCCGCCCGCTTGCGTTTTAAGCCGTCAAACAAGCGATTCTAAACCCCTGGAGCCGTACCCTTGACATAACCCCGCCGCCCCGTTTATGCACGACTTATAAATTATACCGGATAAATAATGGACAAATACCACATTGTAAAACCTGGTTTATCAATCTGTACATCATGCGCAGCTGGCCGCCCCGCCTCCCGCGGCCGCATCCCCGCGAACCTCCGCACCGCCCCCACCTCCTCCGCGTCAATCAAAGCACCTGGAGCACCCGGAAGACCGCCCCCGGCAGCAGACAGCCCCGCCTTCAATCACCTCAGCCCTGGGACATCACCCCGCCCCGGAAAGCCACCTTCACAACCAGACCGCCGCCCCATCAAATCAGCCGTGACCTTCAATCTCCGGCGGCCACCTTGCAAGCCGCAACCGCGGCCCCGCTTGTCACCGCATAAACCCTCAGCACCTCCAGCAGATCATCAGAACGCAACACTGAACGCCTTGTCTCCGCTTGTCCTGGAGATGGAAGGAATCAGAGCAATGGGAACGAGATGCAAGAGAGACGCAAAGGAGAGAGAAAAACGCCGATTGACCTGGGACGTACTAACACCCCTTGAAAAATAAGGGAAAATTGACCCCCCCTCACAGGCCTGGAAATTGACCTGTTTTTTGCCGTGTTAGCAAGCCACTGTCTAAAAGATTGCCAGCATAAGGCCCAGGATAGCGGGGATACCTTTACATCCAGACGCCCCAATAAAAAAATTGAAACGTGAATAGTAGCCCTCTCCCACCCACATTCCTCCAAATCCACTCGACCCTTCCACCAAACCCGTTTAACTACCAACAAGGTTCGACAAGCATGTTATGGCTACTGGCTTTTCGGGGGATGTTATTTAATATCTGCCCAGGCTATTCGGGGCTTTCATTGCACAGGCAAGCATTTTTCCGAGTTCTTGGACCCAGGGTGTTTTCGTCAAAATAAAACCCTGAAAGTCGTTGATTCACTTGTTTATTTGCCGATTATCGGGTATAATGGTAGTGGGGTTGAAGGAAGTGTTCGGCGCCCAACATTTGACGGACAAGCAGAACGGAGGACGGGAAATTATTTCCGCTCCTCTCTATCCAGGTTAAGAGTGAAAGGAGAGGTCAATGTCAGAGGCAGTGTGGCAGGTGGTTGATGGGGGTTATGAAGACAAGGGAGTGGTTATCAGGTTAAAGATGAACATTCCTACGGCTGATAATGAGCCTGACCCTCAACCCAAGCCAGGATATGAGGGTCGCCAGGTGAGGGGTGTTGGTACGAAGACGGTTCAACCTTATGAGAGTTTGTCGCAGATCAAGGCTGTGTTAGACGGTTTATTAGATCGTGGTTATTACAGGGACTATGCTTTGATGATGACTGGCTTATCAACTGGGTTGCGTATTAGCGACCTTGTGCGGTTGAAGGTTGGTGATGTGTACGACCCAGCGTCAAGTTCATTCAAGGAGGTCTTGGACATTGAGGAACACAAGACCAAGAAGCGTACTGTGACGGGTGTGGACGAGGTATTGATTACAGAGTCCGTAGTTCATGGTTTGACTGTTTACTTTGACAGAGAGCGTGGTTGGATTCTCGACCCAGGCGAACCATTGTTCAAGAGCGGCAGGGCAAGCAAGAAGGGCGATTGGCACCTGACGGAGAATGCTGGGTGGAGGATTATCCACAAGGCAACTGTTGCTGCTGGTGTTGACATTAATGCTGGCTCTCACACTTTGAGAAAAACATTTTTGAATATTGCCAATGCAGTAGGTAGTTCAAGCAGGTTGAGCGGTGGTAGCGGCTTGGTATTGAGTGACGTGATGGTGCTGGCCAGACACAGCAGGTTGACCACTACGCTGAGGTACACGACCTTGATGAAAGACAGGTTATTGAGTTTAAGGAGGGGTGTGAGCAGTTTCTTGATGGGCAGGACAAGGGTGAAGAGTTTGAGGATGGAGTATGTGTGGGACGAGGCTGATTTCTGACAATTTGCCAAGTTACGAATTAGTAGTTTGCGGGTGGTCAAAAGTTGAAGGGAGGTGTTTGGGATGGTTATGCCCGTGTATTAAGAATAGTATTAATTAAATCTACATAGACGGGTTATGTATCTATGTGGATAGGTGTTACTGGTAGTATTAGTTACTATTAATTTCAATATTTAATAAGTATTTTCTTAGTAACTATACTTACATAGACGTATACAGTTACTAGTATAGTAAGTGTTACTTGAGTAGTTAGTTACTATTATTCTCTATGTTTAATAAGTATTTTCTAATTAACTATATTAACATAGACGGATATAGTTGCTTGTAGTACAGGTATCAAAAATATTTTTTTGAAATCTTAGATGGGTGTGGATACCCGTGGAGCGGCGACAGCCGCTTTTCTCTTTTGACGATTTTTCTCAATACTTGCCTAATGTTTTTATGACTCCGACATACATCGGAATATAGAATCCAAAAATCTTTTTTTCTCGCATGACTCTTTAAGGGCAACGTCCCGTAGGCGTTGATTCTATTGACTTTTTTTTCGGATTTATTACCTCGGAAGTGATAACCCTTATGGCATAAGGCTAAACTGGCTGTTTTTCAAAAAACACATTGATAAATAAGGAGGTTTCGGTGACGAGAGTACATGTCTGTGACGAAATTATGGGGAAGGGTAAGAGCAGTGCATTTATAAACTACATGAACGAGCACACGGACAAACGGTTCGTTTATATCACACCTTATCTTGACGAGGTTGACCGCATTGTTGTGGCTTGCAAAAAGAGGGCATTTCAGCGGCCAGTCCCTCGCAGTGATCGTGGCAGGCTTGACGACATTCATAGGCTTTTGGAGGAAGGCCAAAATATCGCAAGCACACACGCCATGTTCAAGAAGTACACAGAGGAAACCACACAACTCATTCAGGCTGGTGGGTACACGCTTGTTCTTGACGAGGCGTTCAGCGTTGTTGGCGACTTTGATCTAAGTGCCGGAGATATTGCCACGCTCAAGTCATCCGGGAATATCTCGATTGACGGGACTGCCGCTAAGTGGGTGAAACCAGAGATAACTGATTCTCGGTATCAGGACGTCAAGGATGTTGCTGAAAGCGGTTCGTTGTTTGTTTACGACGAAGTGTTCATGTTCTGGCAATTCCCACCAGATGTTTTCAGGGCATTTTCAGAGGTGTTCGTTCTGACCTATATGTTCGAGGCGCAAATGCAAAAGCATTACTTTGATGTGCATGGCATTGAGTACGACTTTGTTTACACGGACATTGTTGATGGGAGGTACAAGGTTGTTGACTACCCGAATGTAGCAGCGCACCAGCGCAACCTAAAGAACCTTGTGCATGTGATTGACCATGAGGGCTTGAACAAGATTGGTGAGCCTGACTTCAGCCTTTCGTCGAGGTGGTTCACAAGGCGCAGGCCGTCAGACCCTAAGATAGAGGAACTCAGGGATAACCTGGTCAATTACTATACGAACATTGTCCCGTCAACGTCAAAGTATGCACTATGGACTGTCTATGACAAGGCTAAGGACTGGATTAAGGGCAAGGGCTACACAAAAGGTTTCATTGCGTGCAACTTGCGTGCCACGAGCCAGCATAGGCATAAGAAGTATCTGGCCTACTGTATCAACTTCTTCATGAACCCGTTCTATAAGAAGTATTTCGACTCTCAGGGTGCTGAGGTAGACGACGACAAGTATTCCTTGTCAGAGATGGTGCAATGGATTTGGCGTTCTGCTATCCGTGACGGCAAAGAGATCTGGATATATGTGCCGAGCAAGCGGATGCGGACGCTTTTGCTTAACTGGCTTGACGACTTAGCAAAGGAATAATGGGAGGAATTATGAATCGTAAAATATTAGGAAACATCTCTTGGGAGGATGATGACGAACTATGATAAAGCACGAACCATATGATGACTGGCGTAACTTTTGTTGGCTCTGTGAGTGGTGCCACCAATGCTGCCAAGACCACCCCTGCCCCTACTTCCATCCACCCAGTTGGATGGATTTTTGTATAGCGGAGGTTGTGGACGACCAAGACATGCGCCAGGAAGAGTACCGTGGCGTGATGGCTGAGTTTGGGGGTGACGATTAATCTTTGCACCTAAGCAGTATATCGTGCGCAGTTTCACGCTGCGTGAACTGATTGATGCGAACTTTGACCTGTCGCTGTCGCCGGAGGAGGAGGTCGCCCACCATATTCGGCAACAGGACAACCAACTGTTCAGGTTGGTGCGACTGGTCACAAAGACGAAATCACGGTACAACCCATTCGTGATTTTCATTGATTGCGGGGGCGTGAGCGATGCCGCTGACGCCATCAAGCACCTTATCTATGAGGGGGTGCTTTTACATGGTAGGCGATATGTGATGTCCGAGCGCTCTGCGTCCATGACCCGGGTAGGGGTCATTAGCATGATTGACGAGCAGATTGCTGACGAGGTTAGCGAGCGTGTGTCGATGGGTCTGGACATTAAGGAAGCGGTGCTGTCCAAGTATTACGCCTACCGTGGTCTGATGTTCAGTTCATGCCATTGCCTTGAGGGGTGGAAGCCCAAGATTATCGTGGTGCCGGACTTGGAACTGACCATTAAGGATCAGGACATCAAGTACATCTATGACGCCACGACCACGTTTGTTGATAAGGAAGGCCGTGAGCGTGAGTGGACGCAGAAGGATGTCGCAGAGAAGGTCATGGACATTGACATCAACGCCTTTGACGGCTGCGGGCTTATTCATCCTGCGCTTGTGCGTGAGATTGAGGGGCTGATTGGCAATGACGCCAAAATGAGCAGCATGATTGTGCGTGCGCCGTTCATCAAGGGGCTGATGGTTGAGGTTGACTATTGCCGGTACTTCGAGGCGCATGGCGTTGATTTTATCAAGGATATCTGGGGCAAGTGGCACAGCGCTCAGGACATTATGATTATTATGACGGAAAGCATGTACAAGGGCTTTTCGTATTTCAAGAAGGACGGTACCTCAGCAGACTGGGACAGGTATTGGGACGCTTTTGCCAAGTATGAGCACTGCATTGGCATCGCCAAGTGGAACTTCACGGCTGACGAAGAGCCTGTGTTCACCCGTGCGAACTACCAGATTTTGCAAGACTTGGATATGCCTTATGAGGACTTTAGGGAACTTGCGACTGATAGCATCGAGTGGGCAGACAAGGTGATTGAGGGGGATGATTTACATACCCTCTGTTTTCTGGGGCTGACCGCTGACAGGTGTACGCCGGTTAGCCCGTATGCGAAGGCCGTGTTGAAGAACCCTGCAATGCTGAAAGAGCAGTCCGTGAGGGCGTACATGATTGCCATGACCCGCAAATATTTGGATGAGATGAAGTGCGGGAAGTTGTGGCTACGTGCGTGCTTCAAGTTCTTGGTGCCGGACTTGATTATGATGCTACAGCACATTGGTGGCTTGCCCTTGACGGGCAGCCTTGAGGCTGACGAGTTTTTTACGCGGGATGCGGATGGGTTCTATGAAGGCGAATATTTGATTGAGCGCAACCCGCATATCTGCAAGTCAGAGCATGTGATTTTGAAGGCTGTGGCACCTGAAGAATTGGTTGAGTATTGTGGGCATCTTGAGAATGTTTGCATGGCGAATTGCAAGAGCGTTACGGCGCAACGAATGAACGGAGCTGATTACGATAAATATTGTCGCCCAGCGTAGCAATGCGTTGGTGAAAAGTTGGTGAACGCAAGCAAAAGCGGTGTGGGGCTTTGCCCTGCTAACGGTGGAACGGTGACTGGCATCTGCTAAAACCCAATACCGTGCCAAGCGGCCTTGTGGCTGAAGGTGTAACGACTATTGATGTAGGGTGGGGATTAGCGCCACTCGAAGCGCCAACCATCCCTTTGGGATGATGAGATAGTCTAGCCCGGCTCTTAGATGAGCGTTAAAGTACCAGGAAACTGGCGGTAGTCCGGGTGATCTCGTTCTCGTTGTTGATAATGACATCATGCTAAACGCAGTTGATAGGAATGTGCCTATCGTTATTGATATTGACGATAAAATCTCTGCAATGGTTGAAGAAGATACGGTTGAGCATAGATTTGGGTTGGTTATGCGTACCTTGAAGTCGCTTATTGGGGAGTACAGTAACTATGCAAGCGCATACCACAACAAAACCCCGAGAACCATTGAGCAAAAGAAGAAGTACGAAAAGTACATCGACATCATTTCAGTTCTGAACGGCAAGGCCATTGACGTGAGCAAGACCGGCGTAATTTACCACATGCCCCGTCACATCGCCAAGTACGGTCGCCCTCTCCCCCACTTTATGAAGTATCGTGATCCGTACTACGCAAGACAGAAGTTGTCTCGCTCGCCCAGCAACATGAACCGCCTTTGTTGGGACTTGGAGCATTGGGACAGGGGCATCCGCTGGAAGCGTGTTTTCCCTGAGTTTGACTACAGCATCATGATTGACCCGGATGCTGAGTATTCAGATGAGGTTGCACAGGCGGTTGAGGACTTGTACTTGGAGTTTGGGCGTGAAACCCGGAAGTTGTATCTTGAGCAGTCCCGGATTCGCAAGTACAAGGATGCGGATGTAAAGAAGCAGTTTACTCGCTCAGAGGCCCGGCATTATAGGGCGAACTGGCAGAGCCATTATGACACATACAGGCACAAGTTCAGGCAGGCGTGCCCTGATGAAAAGGCGTTAGGATGCATCTTGGTGCGCTTGGGCTACGAAAAGTACCCTAAGCGTGACAAGCGTGTTATGTGGAATATGGCAGGAGACGGCATTGTTGCCAATATCAAGCAGGTGGAGCGGCTGACGCTGCCGAAGCGCGACCCGGGTGGCGACAGGGTGTATTTGGGGCGCAGGTACAGGATGGCAGAGGTCAGTGTGGACGAAATTGGAGGGTTTGAGGAGATTGATTGACCAGGTTTTAGAGGCGAAGGAATATCTGGCAGGGAAAAACATTTCAACGCAGAATGTGTATCGCATGTGCTACTTAATTGCAAAGCTCTTGCTTGGCGATGGGCTTGACCCCCTTGAGGTAAGATCAAGGATTTTTGATTGGGCTAATGACCACGGGATTTTTATAGAGCATAGCGTCAACAGAATTATTGACAAGGCCGGGAACGACAAGGTTCTGTTGCGTGGCAGCGCCCCGATGTGGATTGGAAAGAGCGATGTAGAAGAAATAACAAAAAGGTTCGATGCAAAACTTGTTAGGTGTGACGCGCTTGCGATGCTTTGCTACTCAAAGGCATATGCAAACAAGCATGGCGAGTTTACTATCCCTTACCGCTCTCTTCATGCTTGGGTTGGTGGCGGTTCGCTTACTTCACATAAGAATGCTGTCCGAGAGTTGATAATGTTTGAGTATTTGGAATCACTAAGTCAGAAAGATAATGTGAGGAGGTGGAACAAGAAGCAGTTTGCGGATGGGGTTGTCTATAGGCTGGTCGTGCCCATATCTAACCAGAAAGACCATCTTTTGAATGGTAATGATATCTGGGGTTTGTATCGTTCTGTCTTCTCCGGAAAATAATATATGGATACATAAACTTGGACAATTTTCTTGGACAATTATTTTGGTCAATTTTTTTGGACAAGTTTTGCCATATTTTACATTAAAGGGGGGCGTGTTTGTGATTCGCATTTCTCAGGATGAGGCGATAGAGATTCGTAAGCGAATCCCATCAGCCCACATTCGCCGGACAGCCCGGCAGAAGAGTCAGCGGAAACGCTACTTTGTTGAGGAAACATTCAAGGTTTTAGCGTTAATTCAAAAACTTCGGAAAGTTGAGGGCTAACTGTTGTCAGAACTTTGCATTGAGATTCCTAAAATGGCAGAGAACTTATCACTCCCAGACCCGTGCTTAATCAACTTCTATAAGGAACTTGAGCGCAGGACGATTTGGGTAGACGGGCTGATTGATATAGACGCCCTAGAAATCGAGAGATATATCCTGAACTTTAACAAAGAGGATGTTGGCAAACCGACTGAGCAACGCCAACCCATCAAGTTGATGTTTTTCACCCCTGGTGGCGACCTCGATGTTAACAATTCTTTGATTGCGCTGATTCAGATGTCCAAGACGCCTGTGTGGGGCATCAACATGGGTTCTGCCCAGAGCGCAGGGGCGTTCATCTTCATGGCGTGCCACAAGCGACTTGCCATGCCTGGCAGCGTTTTTATGTTGCATCAGGGTTCCGCAGATGGGCTATCTGGCACGCACGATCAGGTTGTGCAATATACCGTAGAGTACAAGCGGATGATTGCCGAACTGATTGATTTTGTCGAGAGCCGCACTAAAATCCCAAGGAAAACCATTGTCCGAGAAATCAAAAAGGAATGGTTCGTTCCTGCTAAGGACGCTGTGGAACTCGGGATTTGTGATGGGCTTGTAGAGTCCATTGACAACTTGCTATGAGGACACTGTATGGCAAGAAAGAAAACAAGAGAGGCTACGCCTGATAGTTTTTATGGTCTAGAGTTGACGGAAGAACAAGAAGCGATGCGGCAGGCAATCATGAACCACCCGAAAAACCTAATCACCATCGTGCCAAGCAGAAGCGGCAGTGGCAAAACCACTGTCGCTCTTGGTTGCGCGAAGCTGTTGGTTGAAACCAAGGGTTTTGATTGTCTCAGGTATGTGTTCGCTACGCCATATGAAAACAAACTTGGTTTCATGCCTGGTGATGTGGCGTGTAAGGAGTACAAACAAGTCGTCCCGCTTTTTGGGGCAATGATAACACTCAACATGAACCCGGAAAGAGAGATTGAGCAGATAGCATCAATTGAAAACTTGAAAAACGGATCTGCTTGGGTTAAGGCGCATAGCGTCAACTTCGTGCGTGGTGAGACATATAAAAACAGCGTTGTCTGGGTCGAGGAAAGTCAAAATCTCACGCCACTCGAAATGCGCTTGATCCTTTCCAGGATAGATGATTCTTGTGCTGTCATTTTAACCGGAGACTTAAACCAATGTGACATTGGTTTGAATCGGAGCGGGTTTCAGAAGTGCATTGATACGTTCAAAGACAAAGACTTCGCGACAATTTGCACTTTGACAAAAAACTTTAGAGGGCTTGTGTCAAGCACAGCCGAAGAAATATAAGTTTTAAGGTTGGTGATTCTAATATCAGAATTGTTTAGATACCCAAAAGAGCAAGAACAAGCCTTCCTTTGGAGGGTAGGTCAGTCCAAGGACTCGGGCGAAATTGATGTCACATGGGAGCAAATCGCAACTTATATGAACGGTGAGTTCCGTGACACCGAGGAAGATTACAGAACAGAATCGGCCTACAGAAAGCAATATGCTACTGCCAAAAATTTTTACGAATCCGTTTTCGTCAAGCAACTTGGTGGCGATGCCTACTTAGAGCAACTGCGCGAGGAACGCCAGGAACTCTACAAGATTAAGACCCAAGTGCGGGATGAACGTAACGAACTGAATCGCAAACTGCGTGGCACCGCCCGACTGGACTCCACGCTTGATGCGCTAGGCGATACTATCTCTGCGCTTGGCAAGGACAAGTATGCCCCTACCACTTTTGAGCGCAGGGACGGTGGCACTGACCTGCTGTGTTGCCTGTCAGATATCCACTATGGGATTGAGTTTGACAGTTATACCGGAAAGTATAACAGCGATATCGCCTACGAGCGCATTATGAGGTATGCGCATGAGTTAGCAGACATTGGCAAGCGTCACGGCGCTAATGAAATCTGGGTTTCATTGCTTGGCGATCAACTGTCCGGCATCATCCATCCCTCTATTTCTATTGAGAATAGAGAAAATCTTGTTGAGCAGATTATCGGCGTGAGCGAGATTATTGCAGACTTTATTTTTTCTTTGACCTGCAATTTTCAGAAGGTTCATGTCAATTCTGTGGGTGGGAACCATAGTCGGGTTCAGCCAAAGGATGTTGCCCTGAAAGATGAGCGACTGGACAACCTTATTATTTGGCATCTCCAAGCCAAGTTCTCTCATATGCGCGACAGTGTCCGCATCGTTCCCATTAGCGAAAACATTGATAGCACCGTTGCCGAGTTCACGATTCGTGGTAAGTCCTTTGTGTCTGTGCATGGGGATTACGATCCGTTCACGGATGCGGGTTTATCAAAACTTGTCATGTGGCTTGGTTACAAGCCCTTTGCCGTATTGTCTGGGCACATGCACACGCCCAGTTACAAAGATATTTCAAGCGTCATCTGCATCCAGTCAGGCAGTCTATCCGGCAGCGGAGACGCCTATACCACCGAAAGGCGGTTGCGTGGCCTTCCAAGCCAAACAGCCTGTGTGATTGGCGACCAAGGAATTGTCTCCATGTATCCCGTGTGTCTCGCATGAGGCACCATAATTTTTAGGGGGTATCAATGTCAAATATTTCAGAGGTTCAACTAATTCGGTTGTTGGATAGGTTAGCAAAAAGAACTTGTTGCAACAATTATAGCGGGTTCTGCGTCATCAAGGATATCCCTTGTGGATGGCGCAAGGCTGACGAGGAGTTCTTTGAACGCGGTGTCATTTGCAAGTGGTTCCGAGAGGCTGTGCTTCCTGCGGATAAGGACGTGGAAGCCTTCTACGAAAGATGGAAGGTTGAGGCCACCAAAAAGCAAGAGGACGCAATTAGTGGTGTTGCAACAAAGGCAAAGAAAAACCCAACAGAATCTGTCGGCCTTTGCTTTGGGTGCCAGGAACCAATCGTCATGCGCTCAAACAGGCAAAAATACTGCGACAAATGCGCTCAAATCGAGCGACTTCGGCGGGATGCGGCCCGAAAGCGCCGAGCACGAAATTCACAGGGGTCGAATGTCCGCTTTTAGGCCAGAAAAAAGTCAATGAAATCAACGGGTTTCAGACGTGATTTTTTCGAGGCAAGGTGTTTCATCGTCCTGTGCAAATGTCCGCATTTAGGACGATAGAATCGCTTCTAAACGCCAAATTTGAAAACACTTTTTAGGCTCCGCAGAAATGCGAGGCCTTTTTCTGTTGCGCAATTTTGTTGAGGGGGGGGTGCTTGGGTGCGCAGAAAAACCAGAGTTAATAAACTCACTTCCCCAGAACTCATCAGCCAAGTGCTTCCAGAAAACAGGGAATTGCAAACAGAGTTCTTGGAATACTTGAGGAACATCAATAGGTCGCCGAATACGATTGCGGGCTATGAGAACGACTTAGACATCCTGTTTGTGTGGAATCTACAGCACAACAGCAACAAGCCGTTCCGTGAAATCACAAAACGTGATTTAATCCGCTATCAAGGGTGGCTTATCAACGAGAACGAGAACTCGTCCAACCGTGTGCGCAGGTTGCGCAGCGCAATCTCGTCCTTATCAAATTATGTTGAAAACATTATCGCTGATGAGGATGAAGATTACGAGGGATTCAGGTCAATTGTTCGCAAGATTGAGGCCCCTCCTCTTGAGATGGTCAGAGAGAAGACCGTGTGGAGCGAAGAAGAAGTTAATGCTCTGCTTAGCACCTTGATGGAGCGGCAAGAATACGAGAAGGCTTGTTATCTTGCGCTGGCCGTCTATTCTGGAAGGCGCAAGAGCGAGCTGTTTCGTTACAAGGTTGAGCACTTTGATAAAGAAAATCTGATTGCTGATGGCAAGCTGTATTTCACGCCCAAAATCAAGACAAAAGGGCGAGGCAAAGAGGGCAAAATGCTCAACACATATGTAATCGCAGACCTTTTTCAGCCCTATTTGGATGCTTGGTTAAAACATCGCTCTGAAAACGGTATTGAGTCTGAATGGCTTTTCCCAGAACCATCAGATATGTCAAAGCATAGAAAAGCATCTGCCGCAAACTCTTGGGCGAACACTTTCACAAAAATAGCAAAAAGACCGGCGTATATTCACGGATTTCGCCACTATAGTTGCACGCAACTGCTGAGGGCAGGCGTGCCGGATAGCGTTGTGGTGGAGATGTTTGGGTGGGCGAGCGCAGATATGTTGAGGGTGTATGACGACAGGCCAGCAAGCGACCTTGTGGAAGATTCAATATCAAAATTAGCATTGTAATTTATAGGTGGTGAAAAATGTAAATGGCAAGGAAAAGTAGCACTGCTCCAAAAGCCCGTGTGTCAAGGCCGAAAACCATAGCGGAGCCTAAAAAAAGGCCAAACCTAATGTGCTTGCGCTGTGGGGTCGTCTATCAGAAGCGTGAAACGAACTTCTCAAAATCTCGTAGTACATTTTATGAAGCAAACAGCGGGTATCTGCACGTTTGCAACAAGTGCCTTGACGAATTGCTTGAGCACTATAAAGCGGTTTTTGATAATGACATTGAACAGTGCATCTATACGTTATGTTTGAACTTCAATATTTATTTCTCAAAAGAGATTTACGAGTCGGCAACAAAGTCTACCTATTTTGACGAAAGGCCATTCAGTGCGTATTTGGCAAGAACTGGCTTGGTTCAATATAAAAAGTGGACTGACTTCACGGACACCCTTGATCAAGAGGCTGTGATTGGAGGCATTATCAATGCCCCCACGCAAGAGGTTGTAGAGGCGTCCGTTCTCCAGAACGAAAAGCCCTCGCAGGAAATTCTTGACCGTTGGGGCGTTGGCTACTCAAACGATGAGTACGCTTTCATGCAGACGCTCTACAAGTCGCTGATGAAACAAAAGCGCAACCCCACCCCCCTACAGGAGAGCGTGATTATTGACGCTTGTAAGTATAAGTGCCAACACAACAGGTTTCTGCAGGACGGAGACAGCAAGGCTTCTGACATCAAAACGCTGTCTGCATTATATCAGGATGCGCTGAAGGTGATTGGCCTTGATGTGTCCCCTAAGAATGACGGCGTTGACGAGGGCACCTTTGGGGCGTGGGTTCGTGAGATTGAGCGATTCTGTCCTGCTGAAAACTATAAGGACAAGAAGAAGTACAGGGACATGGATGGTCTTGGTGAGTATGTGGAACGCTTCATGTTCCGCCCGTTGCGGAACTGGCTGACTGGCTCAAACGAAAAAGACCCTGAATTCAATATCGGGGGCGAAGAAGATGTTTGATCACACGCAGAAAAAAGTTAGTCAGCACTTCGCCAAAGACCATTGGCTGAACGACCAGAATAACGCAGAGCGTTTCATGGATTATGTGACCTATTACCGCAGGAACATGACCCAGTTCATCCAGGATTATTTGAGCATCAACCTGTATTGGTATCAGATGATTCTGATTTTCTTGATGAACGTGCATCCCACGATTGCGATTGTGGCGGCACGAGCTGCTGCGAAATCGTGGATTGTGGCGGTGTACGCCTGTGCGAAGGCAATTCTTTATCCCAAGACCAAGGTTGTCATCATGAGCGCCACAAAGAGCATGTCGTCCCTGATAATCGAGGAAAAGATAAAGAAAGAACTCATCCCAAAAAGCAAGCGGCTTGACCTTGAGATTGTTGATATTGTAAGCAGTCAAAACAAAACCGAAGTCAGGTTCAGGAACGACTCAAGCATTGTCGTTGTGCCCGCCCTTGAAAGCGGCTTGGGCAACAGGTCATCCCTGTTGATTTTGGAAGAGTTCAGGCGAATCCCGAAGGACATCGTTGATAGGGTTGCGATTCCTTTCCAGATTGTTCGCCCTGCTGAGTTCAGGACGCTTCCTCAATACGAAAAGATTGAGGAATTGGACGAAGAGCCAACAACCGTTTATATCAGCAGCTCTGGTGCGAGCACAGAATGGATTTATCCGCTGTGTACTGGCCTAGTGGATGACTACTACCGTGACAAGTCCGGGTGCTTTGCGGCCCTTGACCTTGCTATTGTAATGAAGCATAGGATCAAGTCGAAGCAACAGTTGGAGCGTGACAAACGGAACGCAGACCCCATCACATGGTTTATCGAGTACGAGAACGGGCTATTACGCGAGAACACCAGGAACTTCTTTTCTTACAAGTCCTTGGTGGGCTGTCAGGTTCAGAAGAAGTGTATCTATCCGAGGTCGCCTTTTGACAGGTCGAAGAGGCCAAATCCCCATGATTTGCCTAAGCACGCTGACGAAATTCGTATTCTATCATGCGACTTTGCCTTTGTTGACAAGTCCACCAACGACAATTCTGCGACCACGCTGTTGAGGTTATTCCCGCAGAAGTTGGGCATGAAGATTGACGGGGATGGTAACTATACCAGTTCCGGCTACAGGATAGCCGTTCCATACATGGAGGCTGACCCGGGAAGCCACATTGACAATCAGGCGTTGCGCATCAAGCGCCTTTTTTATGACCTGAATTGCGACTATGTGGTGATTGACGCCCGGAATGGTGGCATCCTGGTTTACGACCGCCTGGCCCAAATCCTGTACGACAGCGAGCGTGACTGTGAGTATCCCCCGTGGGTGTGTTTCAACGATGACAACACAGCAAGGCGCATTGTCACGCCGGGTGCGATGCCTGTGGCCTTTGTGGTGACGGCATCTGCCAAACTGAACAGCGATATCGCCATGCTGATGCGGGATTGCATTTCAAGCAACAGGCTTGAACTGCTGGTTGACCATGCTACTGCAATGGAAGAAGTTATCCCGAACATCAAGGAATACCAGAATGCGGTGGACGCAGAGACGCTGGTGTTCTATGAACGTCCGTATATTGAGACACAGGCACTCATTTCAGAGATGATAAGCCTTGAATACACGAAGTCGCCCACGACAGGAGACATCCGGGTGTTTGAGACTGGGGGCAACAAAAAAGATAGATACTCCAGTCTTTCGTATGGCGTGTATTTGGCATCCCTTCTTGAGCGAGACCTTGTTTCAAATACATCAGACTACGAATACACTGCATTAATCAATTAGAAGGGGGGTGTTGCCATTGAGCGAAGTTACTTATGAGGCGCAGTCCTATGTCAACAGTTTCGCCAACTATTCCATAGGCTTATTTGGTGCAGACCTGTACAGCATGTTCAGACCTGAGCAGATTAGGAACATGATGCAAGACCCGATGGGCAACAACGCAGAACTGCGCGACCTAAGTCGGACTGTCTATAACCTGAATGGCATTGTGGCGAACACCGTGGACAAGATGGTGGCACTTCCTACCTTAGATAAGGTGGTTGTGCCATACGGCAAAAGCAAAGCCAAGAAGCGTGAATACCAGAACAAGGTGCAGGCTACACTTGATTCCCTGCGGGACAGGGAGTTAGTGCGTGACTGTTTGCACAATTCGCTGGTGGACGGGATTGCTTTCTATTATGTAGATTTCAGGGAGCGTCCCATCAAAACAAGCGGAACCATGTCTGATGCAGATGTGCAAGGCATCTCAGAGATTAATGAGATGGTTCGGGCATCCGCTGTCAGTCTGCAACCTGAATACACGAAAATTATCGGGCTAAAGAACTCAAGCCCTGTGCTTGCCTTTGACCTGTCCTATTTTGATAAGGCTTCTGGCAATGAAAGCGCACAATCCAAATTGAAGAAGTTCCCGCCCGAGTTCCGCAAGGCTTATTCGACCTATTCAAGTTCTACTGGTAGGAACAAGTGGCTTGTGTTGAATAACGATCACACCATTTGTGTGAAGTTCAGGAGCAAGAAGTCAGAGCCTTGGGGCAGGCCCCTTGCATTGGCCGCCCTGCTTGATATTTATTTTGCAGACTATCACACGGACACCAAGCGCAGGGTGTTGGACGAGGTAAACAACAAGGTTGTATATCAGACCTTCCCCCCGGGCAAGGAGCAAGGTACAAGCGCACTGTCCTCAGACCAACAAAGGCAACAGCACGATGCGGTTAAGCAAGGCATCACCACCAAGAACAATCGAGGCGGGATTTCTTTTTTCTCCGTTGCATCTGGCACCAAGATTGATAGCCTGAGCGTGAACGTGGATGTGCTTGACGAAAAGAACGAAAGGAAGTTGCGGAATAACATCGCAACCTCTCTGGGGTTTGCTGAAGCCCTGTTGTCCGGCGCTGGGGACACGTCTTTTGCATCCTTGCAGGAGAACTTGAAGTTGGTGACTGCTACTGTGTTCAAGGTGGTTGACGAAATCACCTCTGAACTGAACAAGGTCATCAACGCCTGCGTGCTAAGGGACAAGAACTACCCTGTCAACGTGGTCTATCTGCCCATCACCTACGCCAACCGCAAGGAATATGTGGAGTACATGAAGGGCATCTATCTGCAGGGCAAGGGCAGCATCTCCTTGTGGTCTGCTGCCATTGGCGTGCCACCGGATGCCTTCTTCAGCATTCTTGACCGGGAACTTGAGGAAGACATTGAGAACAAGTACCCGGTTCACCAGACCAGCAGCACCTTGAGCCGCGAGGACAGGAAAACTGGTCGCCCAGAAAACGACAATCCAACAAATGAAAATACGGTCAAGAGCAAGACGAACAACGCTAACGCTTCTCCGAAGCCTAGCACTATGTAAGGCGAAAGGAGGTGAGGCGAATGCTTGGTTTTGAACTTTCTGCAAAGAAAAGAAAGAACGGTCGCCGTCCGTTCAAGGCAGTATTACATGAAGTGTTTTCCGATGACGTTGTAGAGAACAATGTCGGCAAGCAGTTCAATGACAATGGGATTTGTTGGATTGAGCAATACTGCAAGGACAACTTAGAGAGCATTAAAGGCATGTCCATTACTGCTCAATTCTTAGACGGTGACGAAACAGAATTATTGGGGCACGGGGAGCATGAAGTCGAAGACGGGCTTCCTGTGTTCAAGGACGCAACGATTATCGGCAACGCAGAGCGTGGTTATTTGGACACCGTTGAGATCAACGGTATCCCGACCCGTGTTGTGATCGCTGAGGGCACCATCGACCAGATGCGCCATAACGAGTTTGTGAAATGGCTCGAAGGCAGAATTCAGGAGGGTGCGCCGCCCAAGGGCAGTGTCGAAATCGTCAGGACTGAACAAAACGACAGAATCAAATACTTAAACGGCAAGTTTGAACAAGGTAGAGTGCCTACCGCTTTTGATTACAGCGGTTATGCCCTGCTTGGGGTACGCCCGGCAGACCAGTCGGCGGTTTTACTTGAGTTCAATAGCAATAGGGAAAGAGAGGGAAAGGAAAAGATGGATGAGTTGAAAAACCTGTTGGTCGAACTGGCTTCCAAAGTCGATAAGACCGCCGAACAGGAAAAGGTGATTGAGCAGAACGCAAGCACCGTGGCAGAGTTGAACGCCAGCGTGGAATCGCTGAAGGTTGCTCTGGCTGCTGTGGAGGCGGAGCGCAACGAACTTGACGCCAAGTACAAGGAGTTGTGGGACGAGGCTGAGGGCCTGCGGGTTCTGATTGCCGCTGAGAAGGCGAAAGCTCGCATTGGCGAACTGAATGCTGCACTCGCTGACTTCACCGATGAGCAGAAGGCGGTTGCCCAGGAAGAAATCACTGCTTTTGAGGCAGACCCCATGAGCCATGAGGTCAATGCGATTGTTGACAAGATTCTTGTCGCCATCGCCAAGAAGTCCATTGAGGACGCCAAGGTTGCAGAGCAGAACGCAGCCGAGAAGAAGGACGAAGAGGATATTGACATCTTTGCGTCCGTTTACGAAACCAACGAAGACAACGAAGAAGTCAGCATCTTTTAAGAAAGCCAAAACATAGGAGGAAAAGACAATGATTAAATTCCGTGACATCGGTCTGTTCGCAACTGCGAAGAATGACCCCACCATCAAGGCGCACGCCGAAATCAAGAACGGCTACCTGTGCTCCATCGCCTCTGGTAAGACGGTTGCTCTGGCGAACGCCGCCGCTGCGAAAGTCGCAGAACTGAAACTGGCGCTCCTGCATCATGACGGCGAAGATTTCGCCCCTGCTACGATTGCCAAGGACGCTTATGTGACCGCGTTTGACGTGGCTGCTTGGGCTGGTCAACACCTAATCGTGACCGAAGACCACCTGAGCCTTGCTTCTGGCACCGCTGATTTCGCAGCACTGTCTATTGGCGACATTTTTGTTGCTTGTGGCGCTAACGTGACTGGCGATGCTGGCAAGTTCCTTGAGGTTGCTGCCGCCACCGGATACAACATCTACTTTACGCTGGAAGCCAAGACGAGCCTGAACGGTGTTGACGCCGCAGACTTCCTTGTGCATGTCGCGTCTGCCGCTACCGTTGTGGCGCAATAGATTAATCAAATAGGAGGAAAGTGAAAATGGATAAATACACTATTGAGCTGAACGCTGCACGTAAAGACAGCGACTATATCCAGAACCGCGAACTGAACGCGAAGTCCCCCGTGGTCGAGATTTTCTCTGCCATGGCGGAAGGCCGCGACCTGTCCAGTTTCCGCAAGGACGTTGCTGACAGGGGTGTGAATTACATCAAGGAACTGGGTTCCCGTGCCAACAACGGAGACTATTCTGCCGTTGCTGAACTGAACATGATCCGCAAGTACGCTATTCAGCCTCTGGTTGACGAGGAACTGCGCCTGTTGCAGATTTTTGGCGACTTCGAGCAGATTGCCGCCAACGACAGCATTGAGCGCGAAGTTTACGGCACCACCGGGCAGGCTGCCCGCTTCCAGGCCCCCAATGGCGACGTGCCCTTTGCCGTGCCGACCGTCAGCAAGTATGCTGTTACGCCCCAGACCATCTCTGGCGGCTATGTGGTTGATTACCGCAAGGTTTCCCTTGGCGACATGGACAGCGAAAACCGTGGCTTGCAGCAGGTTCGCATCGACATCATGAACAAGGCGTCCAACTACGTTCTGAAGACCGTGTATGCGGCCATCAAGAACGCTACTGGCGTGAAGTATTTTGCGGAAGAGGCTGGCATCGCCGCTGCGAACTTTGACCCCGTTCTGACGAAGGTTCGCCGTCATGGTGTGCCGACCATTCTCGGTTCCTACGCCAACGTGTCCCAGCTCGACCCGTCTGTGGTCGTTTCGTCTAGCGGCACCGTGCTCATTATGTCCGAGAAGGCGCTTGAGGAAGTCCGCAGGACTGGCTACCTTGGCTATTACAAGGGCGCTATCGTCCGTGAGATTCCCTATATGCCCATCTACAGCGAATTGGACGCCGCTGGAACCGACTTCGCTTCTGCGTATCCCGAAGGCCTGGTGCTCATCACGCCCACAGGCCTGAACAGCCCCGTCAAGACTTGGGTGCGTGGCGGACTGACCTCCCTGACCGGCAACGACATCGCTACCGGGCATCTGATGACCCGCTTCGACATCGAAGTGGCTGCTGACGTTGCGAAGGGGCACGAGTTCAAGATCGGACTGTACAACAACACGACCCTCAGCCCCGCCGCTGGGTACGCGCTGTAATCTAACATCGTAGAAAAAGGATGGCAGGGGTGACCATTGTGGTTGCCCCTTGCCTTTTGGAATGTGTATGGGGAACATTTTTTACTGCTACAGCCTGCCGCTGATGCACTACCTGAAAGCAATGAATATTGATTACGAGTACGAAGGCTACAACCAGAACTCAAAGTACCCTTATTTCGCTTTCAAAAAGAGCGAGCGGCTTGGGCAAGCACTATCAAAATGGGACAATTTCAAGAAGTCAATATTAACGGAGGACAATTTAGATGGCTGATAAAGTTACTGTCGTGAACCTCACCCCTTGGCCCCAAGGATTCAGGCGAATCAATAATCCGGGGCATGTATCCATCCCCGCATATGGGCGTCTGAACATTGAGACGGAAGAAGTCGTAAGCCAGTGCTACGCAAAGAACAACCAGTTTGTCGGGATTGACGAGCGCGGGTCTCATGCGAGGCTCTATATCGAAGACGAAAATATCCGTAGGGAGTTTGAGTTTGAAACTGAAACGACCAAGCAAAAAGTCCTGACGGATGAAAAGATGGCAAAACTGTTTGAGTACAAGCGCATGGGCGACTTTGAAAAGAACATGAAGGGCATGGTAAAGACCCTCCCTGAAGGGCACGTATTGGTTGAGTACATCAAGAAGCATAAAATCAACGACTACGATAAAATCAAGGCGGTTCACAAGTACACAGGAATCCCGGTGGATTAAAGGGGGTGAGCCAATGGCAAACACAAGCGCAACGGACGTAATCACAAGTTTCCAGTCCACGATCCGTGACAGGGAAACGATTGCGGCTGAATTGCAGTATCAGTGGTTCTTGGACGCCCTTGGCGAGTTCCAACTTAACATATCTGACTTGTATTATGACAAGGACACACAGATGTTTTCAGGCGAACTCCCCCTGTACGTTATCAACACCCTGGCCTATCTGATGAAAGTCAGGTACTTGGAACGCGAAGTTAGCAGAGTTAATAAGTTGAATAACATCATCACAAAAGACCTGGCGCTAAACGGGATGGGTGATGCCAAACGAGCCACGGCGACAGAATACGAAGCTGAACTTGCCAGAACCAAGGAACTGATTCACAAGCAAAAAATACACTGGTTCTCGTGAGGTGGGCGTATGGCAGATTCTTGGTATGCGCTGACATCATCCAACATCAGTGGCTTTGAAGAAGGAAACTTCAACGGCGACAAGGGCGGGTTCGTTGAACTTATCAACTCATTTATGGGCAAGTCGGTACAGATTTATGGCGATAGGATTACCAACACGCCAACGACCATCCGTGCCATTGTCCAGAACAGAACGGCAGATACGCCACCTAACGCCGACCAAAGGCAGATCCTGACTGAAATCGGGACATTGCAATGCGGTCAGTACATCAAGTTTGACAACAGGTGGTGGCTCGTCGTCAGCCTTGTTGACAATAACTTGGTATACGAAAAGGCGGTCATCTGGTACTGCAACTATACGGTCAACTTCAAGTCGCCCAAGACAAGCACAACCGTATCCTATCCTGTCGTGACGAATAACGCCACGCAGTACAACAGCGGCGTGGAATCCAACAAGACCATGACAGTAGGCTCTGCGCAACGGCTTCTCTTTTTGCCGTATAACAGCGAAACGATTGAAGTTGACCACGACTTTAGGTTGTTGGTTGACCGCAGGATTGCAAAGCCGACAGCGTACATCGTGACCCAGGTTGACACTGAACAGTTCAACTATGACGGTTACGGTGTTTTGCGTTGGACTTTAGAGGAAGACACTCTGCGTGACACGGACGACATCACAAACATGGTCGCAGACAACACGCCCACGACAGACAGTGGCGACGATGATCCTGGCGGGGGGTGGTTATAAGTGGCGCACTTGTCAGAATTTACTGAGTACAAAAAGTTGGTCGCCAAGTTGATTGTGACCGACGCTGAGTGCGTTGAACTCATCACCGGCAAGAAAAACACTCCGCTACCAGCGGCATCCCTTATTAACGACCAAGTGTTTCTCTACGATTATGTGGACGAAACGACTACCGAAGCCAAGGTGTTTGTGTGCGTTGAGGTGGATGACGGCCTTGTAAGAGGGCCTCACGTCCAAGAGATTGACCTGTTTGTGTATGTGGCCGTGCCCACCAGCATGATGAACATGTCTGGCGAAATCCGCCGGGATGCTCTGGCACAACGCATTGACAGGTTGTTGAATGGTAACCTTGACTTCGGCTTTGGCAAACTGGAGCGCAGACCGGGTGGCAGGTTTGTGTTTCACAACTCCTTCAGGGGCAGAATTCTGCATTACCGTGTACAGGACTGGAACAGGTTTTGCAGCACGCTTCCCGGCACCACCTCCCAGAAGTAGGGCGGTGATTTAATTTGAAGGATTTGGATCTTCTCCGCCTATACTTTGGCGATGATCATATTATTAACGACAGGATTGTGATACGCCAGCCGACCATTGGCGAGATTGTAGAGTATGGTGAGCAAGAGTATTTCTCTATGGTTCACATGATTACTTCAATCTCGTCTGACTTTAAGCCTGAACTGGCCGACATGGGCCTGGACTACGAGAAAATCAGTGACCTTGAGATGTTTTACATCGCAACACGGAGCATTGGCGTTAATCAAACACGCATTCTGTTTGGGGAGTTAGACTTCTCAAAACTCAAGATGTATGAGCAACCCAATGGCGATTTGCTGTTGTATGACGAGGAAAGTGAACTCAAGATTGATTTCTATGTCCACGCTAAGATGATGCAGTATGTGACACGCTTGCATGGCATCACGAAAACACCCGAGTTTGCGGCAAACCAAGGAACTAAGGACTTCATGATTGAGGATGACAGGTTGCGCAAAGCACGTAACGCCAAAAAGCCCTACGAGTCCATGATGCTCCCTCTGATTTCTGCGATGGTAAACAGTCCCGGTTTTAAGTACAACCTGAATCAAGTGCGCAACATGAAAATGTTTGAGTTCTTCGATTCTGTGAAACGCATCGGCGTAATCCAATCGTCCCAAGCCTTGTTGCAAGGCGGGTATTCTGGCATGGCTGATTTGTCAAAGGTTCCCAAGGAGTCCTTTGATTGGACTAGGGACATCTACAAGCCTACGCCGCCAAAACAAATTGTGTCCTAACACCGCCCTCCGAGTGAGGGCCTTTTCTATTTTAGGAGGTTGAAAACTATGGCTCTTGATATTAACAACTTTGTAATCGAGCGCATCATGCGTGGCACCATGCTCTCTTCTGCGGACAAGTCTATCCTCTGGTCTCTGAACCAGATTGAGAACCCCAGCCTGTCCGTGACCTCTGAGAGCCGGGACGCTGTTGACGCGATGGGCACCCCCATCATGACCTTTGAGCAGGGCAAACAGGCCGAATTCAGCGCCGAGAACTCTCTGCTTGACCTGGGTCTGCTGGCTGCTCAGTCCGGCACCAAGAAGAAGGTGGCTTCTACCACCGCCAAGATCAAATCCCCCGCCTTCGAGGAGTTTACCTGGACTTCCGGCACTGACATCACCCTGTCCCGCACCCCCGTTGGTGCTTCCGGCGCAGAGGTTCCCTTCATTTATGTGCTGAACGGCGATGGCACCACCGGCAAGAAATACACCGCTGGCGCAAACGCTGCTTCTGACGTGTTTAAGGTTACCGCTGGCACCAAGGCAATCACCCCGCCCACCAACGCCGTTGCTGGCGAGCGTGTGCTGGTTGTGTACGAGTATGAGGCTGATGGCACTTCTGACAACGGCGCAGTTTCTGTTGAGAACACCGCCAAGAACTTCCCCACCGCTGGTCGGTTCATCATGGAAGTGCTGGGCGCTGATGTTTGCAACATCTCTGTGAAGTACAAGGCGTACCTGATTTTCCCCCAGGCCAAGTTGCTGTCTGACTACAACCTGGACTTCACCACTGATGGCAAGCATCCTTTCACCATTAAAGCAATGCAGAATTATTGCGATCACGAGAAGCGTCTGTTTGAGTTGATCGTTCCCGAAGTTTAATGGGTGAGTTCAACCACACCTGCAAGGTTTGTGGCAAGGGCTACAACGCTTGCGACACCTGTGTAAACGAAAAGAACTTTGCCCCGTGGCGTGCGGTTGCGTGCGAACAGGGGCATTTTCAGGCGTACATGGTGTTGCACGAGTACGGCAGCGGGCTTCTGAAAAAGGAATCCGCCAAAGAAATGCTCGAAAGCGTTAATATTGATGGCTGGGAAAACTACCCCGAGCATAATCGTGTTGTAATTGCAGAAATCTTGCAGGAGGATGAAAAGCCTGTTGTGGGAGGCGAGGTTGCGCAGACGAGGCCGCAACCCGCTCAACCCCAACGGGGGCCTGCAATCCGTTTCCCCAAAAGAAAATGATGTGAAGCACCCGAAGGGGGTACTTCACCTGTTGTGTTGTACCCCCTTTTTTTGCTTCGCCTGGCAGGTGAAGAATGTCAAAGACGTTGGAAGAAGTGTCAATCACTTCACAATTAACAGGAATCAAATACCAAATGTCGGACTGCGTGCGCATCCTGAACCCTGTTCAGGTGTCCGCATATATTCGGCATGGCGCAAAGTTAATTGATTTGATTATTGGTGACGAAAACAAACTTGTTTTCATCTTTGATAAAAAATCGACCGCATACCTATACGAACTTTGGCTGATACACGAACTGAAATAGCGCCGACCCGTTTGGGTGGGAGGATTGAGATGTATAAAATAGACCAAACACCTTACGTTTTGCAAATTGCGAAACAAGACGAATATGGGTTGACGCACGAATTTGATATATCAGATTGGCTTGCGGAATACCCTGATTTGACTGTCGGTATTGCTGTCGTCAGACCCGAAGAAACAGAAGACGAAGCAGAACCGGCAACCACTGTCATTGACGGAACGACGATGACGTGGACGATACGGCCTTGGGAAACAGAGAAGCCAGGTCACGGTACAGCAGAAGCACGGATGCTATCGGTTGACATTGATGGCAACCCAGTCAAGGTCAAATCCGCCATCATCCGCACGTTTGTCGTTCCAAGCATAGCGGACGGATTGCCCACAGACCCACAAATGTCATACATCGACCAAGTAATCGTGTATGCAAATGTCGCAAACGAAAAATACAACTTAGCGATAGACGAAGCAAACAGGGCGCATGACCAACGAGTTTTAGCCGAAGAAGAAAACAGGCTTGCAGGCGTGGCGAGAGACGAAGCAGAAGGTTTTGCGGGGGATGCGCAGACAGCACAGGGGCTTGCGGAATCTGCAAGGGGCGACGCCTACACGTATGCAGAATATGCTGAAGAAAACGCAACCATCGCAAGAGACGCAGCCATCGAGTCTGTCGCCGCAAAAAACCTGTCGCTCCAGTATAGGGACACAGCGCAAGGCTATGCTCAGTCTGCTCTTGTCGCAAAGCAAGGGGCTGAGTCTGCAAGGGATTTAGCGCAAGGATATGCCGACACGTTCATTCCTGCTGAGCAAGCAAGAGCATCAGCAGAAGGTGTCAGGCAACAAAACGAGACATCAAGAGTCGAAGCAGAGTCTTTGCGTACAATTGCGGAAACAGCCCGTCAAAATGCAAGAATAAAATCTGCCCACGCAGATGGTGATAACCTTGTTTTCACAAAACAGGACAATACAAGCCTTGTTGTTATGGACGCTTTGAAGTCTGTTAACGACGCCGCACAGTCGTCGATTGATTCTGAAATCGTTAGCGGTTCCGCAAATGGTAATAACTTGGTTTTTACACGAAGCGATAGCGCAACTATAATCGTAGCCGACGCATTGAAGCCTATGACAGATATTGTAAGTGATGTCGGGATAGAACTGGCGAAATTGCAGGGAATCACCTTCGCAATCAACGCTGACGGAGAATTGGAGGTCGAAATTTAATGGGAATAACTAATTTGGGGGCCGTCGGCATTTCCGCTGGTGGTGTTTATAATCCAGAAACAGTATATAAAAAATACAAAGTTGTGAGCGCGAATGGCGGCTCATACATGTACATCAACTCCACACCTGCGGCTGGCGTACCCGTCACCGATACGTCGCATTGGCAGCAAATTGCGGCTCGGGGCATGACCGGCCCCAGCGCCTATGACGCAGCTGTTGCAGGTGGGTACGAGGGCACGGAGGATGCGTTTAACGCAGCCAACGCAGGGATCGAGGCAGCCAAGGATGCTGCGCTTGACGCGGCACAGACCGCAAACGAAGCGTCCGAAATCGCTCTGGCTATATCAACTGCTGATACGTGGGAGCGCGTTGCCTATTTTGTAAGGCTCGGCAAAGGGCCACAGGTGTTTCCTGTTGGGACGAAGCTCCGCACGACTCATGCGACATATGGCGACATCATCTGGACTGTCATGGCGCACGATCACGACACAAACCCCCTCAATCCAAGTGGACACACCATGCGTATCGGGATGGACCCTGTAATCTATAGTCGGCAGATTGACGCAATAGAGGCGTTTTACTATTGCGAAAACGGGCTTGCCGCAGGAACATACCATTTTGATTTTCCGGCTGGATATGATGAGCCTAATGGTGGAGATAAAACGATTGAATTCACCATCTCTGAGCCTATCCCGGCTGGGGGCGTGATTATGTTCCCCTGGGCATCATCGACACAATCAACCAGCACAAAGCTCAGCACATATACTGCGGTTGATGGTTCTGTCATAGAGAGCGGCTTGAGCGTTTCGGAAGGGAACGGAGGCACAAATCTTGGCACAGCGGATGGCCTCACAGAGAACATGAACCATGTGCAAAGATTCAGATATGGCAGCAACAATGCCGGAGAAAGCGCCGCCAGGCAGTGGCTGAACAGCGCCGCAGCCGCCAACGCTTGGTGGTCCCCTCAGACTAAGTTTGACACGCCTCCTGCATATGCAAACGCAGCAGGCTTCCTTGCCGGATTCGACAGCGACTTCCTTGACGCGATCATCCCGGTTGACGTCACCGTTATCAGGAACACCGTATATGAAGAAGGCGGCGTTACCGGAGGCAGCTACGTACTGCGCGACAAGATGTTCTTGCCCAGCATGACCGAACTTGGACTTGGAAACAACAACAGCATTGCCGAAGGATCTACCCTCGCCTATTATGTCGGCGCAACAGCAGCTGACAGGATCAAGTTTGACATCACAAATCCCGCCACAGCTCGTATCTGGTTCCTGCGCTCGCCGAATCCGTCGAACGCGTACGGTGTGCGCTACATCAAAGCGGACGGGACGTGGAGTAGCTACAATGCGAACTACGGCCACGGGGTGGCCCCGGATTGTGTAATCGGCTAATCCACCAATCCGCGCCGATAGGTGCGGATCAGAAAGGAAGTGATGCCTTTGGCTGTCATCAAGTCAAAGCGCAAGGCTGGCAAGCTTGAGGTATTGACCAAAGTGATCCGACTGTGCGCATACACCATCACCATCTGCAAGAATGAAGAGCATTTCCCAAAGCGCAACCGATGGATCCTCACTCAGCCCATTGTTTCCGAATCTCTTAGCTTGCTGACTTGCATAAGGCGAGCGAACTCTGTGAGGGTGGAAACACAAGCTGACTATGACTACCGCCGAGGGCAGCAGGTTGAAGCGTATGCCCACGCAGAGTCTTTGCTTACCCTGATTGAACTGGCATATGCTTGCCTGAACCTTGAGCACGAGCGCGTGGAATACTGGACAGGACTTGTATTAGAGGTAGAGATGCTGCTGCAAGCCTGGCGAAGAAGCGATAAAGAAACACACGCAAGAAACCAGGACAAGCAAACTGATGATGCCGCCTTGAAAAAGGCGTGATCATAAAGCCGAACGCTGTAAGCTCCTTGACTCCGTGGTTCCTGCGCTCGCCGAATCCGTCGAACGCGAACAATGTGCGCAACATCAAAGCGGACGGGACGTTGAGTAACAACAATGCGAACAACGGCAACGGGGTGGCCCCGGATTGTGGGAACAGTCTGCATAAAGTAGGCGCAAGCCGAAATCAGCACACCTCATACAATGAGCGTTCGACTTGCCCCTAAAAACTATGAAGGGGGAATACAGGCCGGCGATGCAGCCAGTTTTCGATCTGGTGCTGCTATACACGCCGGCATACATATGACCGACTACGAAGAATCTATAACCTTCTGCGAGCTTTACAAAGCGCTGCTTAAAAGCAGAAGGAATGTCATGTGGAAGGATAGCGTTGCCGGATACTCAGCTAATGGGCTAAAGAACACCTACAAACTTCGACAAGCGCTGCTCAGCGGGAAGTACAAGATCGATTCATACCAAGTGTTTGAGATTCATGAGCCAAAAGACAGAGTCATTATGGCTACGAGAATCAAAGATCGACAGTTTCAGCGAAGCCTATGCGACAATATCCTTTACCCTCAGATGTCAAGATCCTTTATCCGAGATAATTGCGCATGCCAACGCGGCAAAGGCGTAGATGACGTGCTCGACCGAATGGACGCGCACCTGCACCGTTATTACCGCAAATACGGACCTGATGGCTGGGTGCTGCAGTGCGACATCAAACAATACTTTTCCAGCACGAGGCATGATGTCGCCATCATGGCTATTAAAAAGCGCGTAAGCAACCCTGAAGCCATCAGGAAGGCTGAGGAAATCATACGCAGCTTCGGGGAAGACGGAGTCGGCATCGGTCTCGGCAGCCAGGTGTCTCAACTGACAGAACTGGCGGTGTTGGACGATCTGGATCACCACATTAAAGAGCGCTTGAGGATCAAATACTATCTTCGTTACATGGATGATTTTGTCCTTATTCATCAGGACAGATTGCATCTTGAGCGATGCTTGCACGACATCAGAGGGATGCTGATCGCTCTCGGACTACAGCTAAACCGAAAGACACAGATATATCCACTCAGGCAGGGCGTGAAGTTCCTTAAATGGCGCTTTATTCTGACAGACAGCGGCAAAGTGATACGGAAGAAAAGCCCGAAATCTATCAGCGATGAGCGACGAAAGCTTAGAAAGCTAAAAACACTGCTCGATCGTGGGAAAATTGAGCTGCACGATATTCACACACATTACAACTCATGGAGGGCAAACGCCCAGAAAGGCAACACAAGGGGTTTGCTGATCCAAATGGATCAGTACTACAAAACTGTAATCGGGGAGGATTGGAAAAATGGCAAATGTAGTTGTTAGCGCCCAGAAGCAAATCAACATGACGAACGCCAGAGTCGGGATGGTGAGCGTTGAGAACACTGACCTGATGGAATATGCCGCGCAGACAGATTTTCGGCTCTGCCTTATGGAGCTCGGATTAGAGGAAGGAGACTTGGCATGACATACAAGATGTGTCTGAAGTTGATAGAAAACGGAAAGCTGACAGCCATTATGCTGGACGTCTACTATGCGGCTGGGCGGATCAGCGACGAAGAATACTCAGAGCTCATGGGTCTGCTCAATGAGCAACCTTGAGCTGATCGAACGGCTGTGCTGCATGCTCGACGCCGCCCAGGGCATCATTAGAGAACAGGCGGAGATCCTGGCTATGCACGGAATCGAAACTGACACAGGCGAACTTGAGCAGAGGCGTAGTACGCTATTGTTTCAGGATGCGACACAACCTAAAAACTAAATTCTCATTATATTTTGCCTCACAGCATTGACACCTCCCCCTCTTTTGTAATACAATAGATTACGAAAGGGGGGTGGTTTTGTGAAGGATGCTATTGTTACGATTAGGTTTACGCCAGAGCAGAAGGATGCGCTAAAAAAAGCAGCAAACGAATCTGGGATGGACGTATCTAATTACGTCCGCATTATGGTTCTCAGGGCGTTAAAGTTAATCAAATAACGTGAGATCAAAAAAATAATGGGGAGAAATCTTTGATTAGAGAAAGTATTGTTGAAAGGGTTGTATCTGAACTACAGAAACAAATGACCGGGATAGACCACGCAAAACTTCGCATTATACTTGGACAGGAACTTTCCAAGTACAAGATCGAACAAGTTCGTGACGAAGAACTCTCATCAGACATCCGAGATAAGATATTACTATACACAGAAAGCAGAACATTGGATGGGCTTAGCAGTCTCACAATTAGAAACAGCAACTATAGGCTCAACAGATTCGCTTCATATGTGAACAAAAACGTTTCAACAATTACAACTGCCGACATCCGCAAGTATCTTTCTTTCATTCTAGAAACAAAAAAATTGAAATCGTCGAGTATGGAGACCGAAAAATCTTCTCTCAAAGCGTTTTTTGAGTGGATGGTCGAAGAAGAATATATCTTAAAGAACCCCATGTCGAAAATACGTCCATCGAAAATAGAGAAAAGGTTGAGAAAATCGTTGGACGCGGAAGAAATTGAACTGATGCGAGATGCGTGCAGTACAACGAGGGAGCGGGCGATATTTGAATTGTTCTTTGCTACTGGATTGCGGCTTGACGAACTTTCAAGAATCGATGTATCTGATTTGAACTGGGGAGACAACTCAATCAAAGTGATTGGAAAAGGAAACAAGGAAAGAATTGTCTATTTTTCATCTAAGTCTAAGGTGTATATAAAAAAGTACCTCTTAGAAAGAGGGTTGTGGACAACTGACGCCTTGTTTATAACAAGCAAACAGCCGCACAACCGTATGGGGCATAGGTCAATTCAGAGAGAAGTCAAGAGCATTGCGCAAAAGGCTGGAATTTCAAAAGACGTATACCCGCACTTGCTTAGGCACAGTTTTGCCACACAAGGACTTAGGTCGGGTGTATCGATAAATGTAATTCACGATCTACTTGGACACGAAAGTTTAGATACGACTCTCATATACGCGCAAACGGATAGAGATACAGCCGCATACGAGTATAAAAAACACTTGAACTAATTTTAAGTCGGAACAATAAAACTATCATTTGGTAAGCATTTACATGTATTTTATGGTTGTTATTTAAACCATTTGTAACTAATTCATACTACTTTTCCCCCGCTTCGGCGGGCTTTTTTGTTTTCAAAAACAACCTTATGAGGTGATAAAATGGGACAATCTGTTTTAATAAACCTACCCGCAAGTAGCGTAACCATCGCTGACGCAGGCGGATATCTTTCCGCAACTACAGCGGAAGATGCAATGCAAGAAATATGTGAAAGCATGTCTACAGCACGAGGCGAGTTAGACGCTTTGCTTGCGCCGTCATTGCACCAGTACGCAATACTTCCGTCCTTCCCCAACACAAGTTCTTCTATGTATGAAGGAATGGCTGTGTACAGTTTGGCGGACAAGGATTTTGCTTGCTGCACAACCGTTGGCGAACACGAGGCAGACACGCTCACGGTTGAAACAGGCGCGGTGACCGCTGCTGGCAATGTCACGATCGAGTTGAACGGAACGGCGATAGTTGTTGCTGTCGAACTTGACGACACAGCAGAACAGGTCGCTTCCAAGATTAAGGCAGCCGTTGACGCCGCAATTGCCGCTGAAACGCTTGATAATTGGACGGTCAGCGTAGATGGCGCAGATATTCTATTCATCAAGGATACTGTCGGTGTCTGCGTTGCACCTACAGCCACAGACACAGGTCTTACAGGCGTAACATTCAGTGCGTTCGCAAGGCAGAACGAGGGCGTAGCCGCGGTATGGGCGTCGTTCATTTCGTAATGTGGCATGGCGAAAACAGTAGGAAAGCAATATCGAAGGCTGGTGAAACTTGAATAGGGACGTTGGCAAGAGGTTTGAGCAAGACTTCTCCAAGAGTATGCCGGAGGGTGCCTATTACCATAGGCTGAAAGACCCTGCGACTTCTTTTGGCGGCGGTCAGTTTACGAGATTTGCACTGAGCAACCCGTGCGATTGTTTTGTGTACTTTTATCCTAACTTCTACGCGTTTG